>ERZ1684502.35-NODE-35-length-42221-cov-1631.036807_pt1 | contig 42221 bp, 47 predicted proteins | sample MGYA00580192_ERZ1684502 | MGnify/ENA primary metagenome ERZ1684502 (study PRJEB41476, sample SAMN13258264) | hydrothermal vent metagenome | biome: caldera [ENVO_00000096]; feature: acid hot spring [ENVO_00002120]; material: acidic water [ENVO_01000358] | place...
GGGTGCAGATACCCGGTGGTCGAAGGTTCGAGTCCTTCCCGCGGCGCCATTACATGATTTCTAATTCGTTACTCATTAAAAATATGCATAAATGTTAAATTGTATAACTAATTCATTTATAGTACTCTGTAATGCTATACATTAAAAGGTCTCATTACAATTTTTAGAGCCCTTCTTAAAATTAAAACCTTGTTTTAATTAAGGTGATAGAAATTACTTGTTTCAAGTTTTCTAAGTTCTTCTGGCTAAGGTGTCAATTAATTGCGAAAAACTTAATAGAGTAGAGTTAGCTAAAATAATAGTGAGATATTCTCGTAATTTCTTCATTACTAAAATACTCTTGGTCATTAATGATATAGATTATCTTAAAGCTATTCTTTAAGCTTTTATTTGTGCTTTCTTATTTAAGAAATCAAGCCATAGGAAGAATGCTAAAGAAAACCCAAAGAATCCCATAAAGTACGCTTGTGATATATTTTGATTTGAAATTAATGCTGTTAGTGCGCTTCCTCCTGCAGAAGCGAAATTCTCTCCGGCATTAAAGATCCCTAATATTGCACCTCTGTTTTTCTTTATGTTTCTAAACATTAATGAGAAGAATGATGTACTGTATAGTGGATATAAAGAACCAAATGAGACAAAGGGCAATACTATTCCAAACTCTATGTTTATCTTAAGAAACGTAAGGACGCCGAGAATTATCATTATCAATCCTCTAAGACTCATGACAAGAAAACTATAGTATACTTCGTTCTCTTTTACAATTTTCACTGCTTTATTGTAAACAAACTCATCTAAAATATAGAGTCCGGTATAGCTGAGAAAATACACATAGTTAGGTATCTTGAATAACCCTAATGTAGGTATGTAAATAACATAGAAAATTTCTGCAGAAAGATTAAAAATGGAGAAGGAGAGAATAGCCTCAGTGAGATCTTTTATCGCTCTTATTTTTTCATTTTTATCTTCTCTTATTTCTCCCTTATATTTAGGTATCAAAACCGCATTTAAGACTAATGCGATCATAAAGAATCCTAGCAAAATACGGAAATCTGCAACTATTGCACCTATTATGCTTCCTAAAATATTTCCTGCTAAGGATAGTTGAGAAAGTCTGGCATTGCCTAATACAGTTTTTTCTACTTCTAATTGTTCTAATAAAAGAACAGAATAGAGGGGTCCATCCAACGCACTAAAGAATCCGAGTACACTATACCCTATTATGCCAAAATTGGTCTTTAGAGTAAGGAAAGAAATTAGGATCCCGCTTATTGGAAGTAAAATGAAATATGAATATCTCTCTTTACTTTTATCAATAAGCGAGCCCCAAAAATAAGAGCCAAAGCCATTCGCTATATTGTTTAACGTTATACTTAGTCCAAGCAAAGCCATTGAATGCGTGTGCTGATACAAGTTTATTGGATAAAGTAGAGACAGCATCGTTAAACCAGCTACTATAAACGTTTGTCCTAGGAAGAACTTCACGTAAAGGTAGCTTCGAATGATAAGGTTAAAAGAGGTTTTGGCTCAAGGAGAAAATTCTTTAGTTCAAAATAGATATTCGAACCTATGTACTTACCCGCGTTGATCATTGCAATTATAGTTTATGGCATGATTGCTTTCAGAGGATTATCAAAAGTCCCACCTTGGGCTTCAATGTTTTTTGGGGGTGTTTTGATGATCATTACTGGAGTTATAACTGTAAATGAGGCGTTACAATCAGTCAATCTTGATGTCATTTTATTTCTAATTACTCTTTTTGTGTTCGCATCATCTCTAGAAGTCTCAGGTTTCTTAAAATATTTGGCTTATAAAATAGTTAGCAGTTACAAACAGCCTAGGCGTATTATGTTTTACATTCTTCTTTACTCCGGACTGCTTTCTAACTTAGTAACAAATGATGGTATATCAGCCAGTTGGACTCCAGTTATTTTAGAAGTTTCTAGATTTATGAATGTAGACGAGCTACCTTTCCTGTATGCTTTAGCATTTGGTGTAACTATAGGTAGTGTCATGATGCCTACTGGTAATCCACAAAACCTACTCATAGCCCTTGAAGGGAATATAAAAGAGCCTTTTGTTACATTTCTTTTATATCTTGGAGTTCCTACTATACTTAATCTTATTTTATCTTACTATCTAATGCTATTTCTCTTTAAAGATAAATTACCTGACGTAAAGATAGATGATGTAAAGCTCGAAATAAAAGTAAATAAGAGATTAGCATATTCTTCCCTTTTCCTTCTTATAATAACTGTCATACTCTTCTTTATATTTAGTTTTATTAGAATCGACATACTTCTAGCTTCTTTAACCACATCGTCAATTTTACTTATTATAAGTAAGGAAAGAAGAGATATAATGAGCAGGATAGATTGGTCTACAGTTATATTCTTTATTGGTCTTTTCATCTTTACTGAGGGGTTGTACAAAGGTGGAGTTATACAACTAATCTACCAAGTTCTTCCTCCACCTACAGATGTCCTTCTGATCATGATTTCAAGCATTCTCCTTAGCCAAGTACTTAGTAATGTACCTCTTGTTGCGATTTACATACCAGAAATGTATCAACTAGGAGCAACATCAACAATAGACTGGATAGCCTTAGCGGCAGGAAGTACTATAGCAGGTAACCTTACTCTTATAGGAGCAGCGAGTAACATAATAATTTCTGAAGCTTCAGAAAGTAGAGGAGGAAAAAGTTTTGGTTTCTTTCAATTTATGAAGTATTCTACTCCAGTCCTTTTACTAAACTTTATAGTTCTATATCTTTTTATTTCTTTGGTTGGAAGAGTCTAGATACTGCAACTAACTGCATCTCATTTGTACCTTCAGCTATTTCCATGATTTTTGCATCTCTGTATAATCTTTCAACTTTAGAACCTCTGTTTAGGCCATGTCCTCCAAATATATGAAGCGCTAGTCTTGTTACTTCTGTCGCTGTTACTGCTGCATAGTATTTTGCCATAGAAGCTTCTGTCGTTGCCTCGTAACCATTGTCAAACAAACTTGCTGCTCTCCATGTGAGAAGTCTTGCTGCCTCAACTTTTATATAGGCATCAGCCAAATTGAAACCAATCCACTCTTGCTCTATTAATGCTTTACCAAATTGCTTTCTTGATTGAGCTCTTGCTATTGCCTCTTCCAATGCTCCTCTAGCTATTCCTACTGCAATCCCCGCATATCCATTCCTGCTTACCATTAATGCTTTTAATGCTCCTCTGTATGCATCTCCTTCTTTTCCTATAATACTATCCTTTGGTATCCTTACATTGTTAAACTTAACATAAGATACTCCAGCTCCTCTTATCCCCATTATGTCTAACTTGTGAACTTCTATTCCGGGCAATTTTGAGTCAATTAAAAGTAATGATATTCCTTGCCTGTCTCCAGGATTTCCACTGGTTCTAGCTAATACTACCATTTTTGTAGAGAAAGATGCAGCACTTGTAAATATTTTTTCTCCAGATAATACTAATTCGTTGCCATCTGGCTTTGCAGTTGTCTGCAACGCTCCTAAATCAGATCCAGCTTGTGGTTCTGTTAATGCTACAGCATAGATCTCTTTCGCTTTTATTCCTTTTTCAATCCATTCTTGTGCAGAGTCCCCTCCAACTGAAACCAAAAGTTGCAATGCGTTTTGTTGAGTGTGTAAGGAGTGAGAGGCTCCTCCGCTTTCTGTTCCTAGCTCTTCTGTGGCTATTGCAAACCCCATTTCCCCTAATCCTAACCCTCCATACTTTGTAGGCTGTTTCATTCCAAGTAGTCCCATTTCTCCTAAATCTTTGACTATTTTATCACCGCCGTCATTTGTTTCATCCATTTGCTTTGCATATTCTTTAACAGTTTTCTGAGTATATTCTCTAATTTTAGCTCTATATTCTTCTAATTCCTTACTTAGTGAGAACATCAAGTATAAATTGTATAAGTAATATTAAATTTTACACTATTAGTCAAATGCCCTTCCAAGAGCTTTCTTTTGTGTATATGAGGATAAGAGTCATAAACGGTTGATTTATTAATGAATTAACCTTGTTTAAGTAGTATGTTCTTCTATATGTCAATGTTTTGTTATAAAATTGAAAGTAAACCTTTTGGAGGTTCGAGTCTAATAACATTCATTAGTCTAGGAAATCATTATATTTAGTGCATCATGACCAAATCATTTGAGCTTTAACTTTTGGACTAGAAAATGAAAGTAAGAAATATAAAAGGGAATATAAACTATAATCATAAGGGGTATCTAGCCCTCAGACAGCCTCGTAGAAGGCGGTGTGATGAGGGCTTCCTGCCGTGTAGGTGTGGATGTCCTTGAATGAGGTCATTTACGTTTTACAGATACTCTTAACGTCAATAATGTTGCTTCACGTAACTTATTTAGATTTAAAGACTAGGGAAATTGATCTCAAAATATGGCTACTATATTCTCCTCTAGTGCTTCTTTTCTTATTTCAATACAAAAATCTGAATATTTTTCTATATCTATATTCAGTCGTCACAGTTAATGTATTGATACTCGTTTTTTACTATGTTTCTCTAATGGGAGGAGCAGATTTATTTCTTTCATTGATTTTATCTTTTAGTAACGCATCTGTAAGACCATTATTTTTTGCGAGGTTCTCTTTGATAGGACTCGAGCCATTAACGATTTTGCTTTATTCATCTTTTCTAATCCTTCTAACAAGCATTGGAAACTTCTTGAGAAATTATTCTTATACGAAGGAATACCCTATGAAGCTAAGGCTAATTCTAGCATTGTCCGGGAGAAGAATTAGAGTAAAAGATTTTCTTAATTCAAAATTCCTCTTCCCATTAACTCAAATTGATGAGTCATCTGGACAAGTTACAATAAGGACTACTTTCTTAGTTGATGAAGATGACGCAGAATGGAGGAAGAAATTTTTAGAATACGTACAAAAGGGATTAATAAAGGAAGAAGACTACATATGGGTTACATGGGGAGTCCCAGTAATTCCATTCATAGCTCTAGGATATTTTATAAGTCTAATTTCTGGTTTACCATTATAACCTAACAACGTAATATATTACTATTAAGCCTAGTAAGCTAAGAGATGCAATGACCATAGAGGGATAAGCATACATAGGATTGTCATATGAAGACCACATAATAAATGAGGATAATAATACTATTTCTTCCACAACTAGAATTCCACCTAGGATGGTTAAAGCTACAGTAAGCTTTGTCTTGCTTATTTTTCTTACTTGAAATAATTCAAAAGCTACTAAACCAGCTATTAATATAGAAACTGCTGCAATAGCGATGTTTATTGCCCATATATGCATCATATATTTTTGTATCCTTATCCGGATCTTTTAAATTTTTGCCGAAATCAGTTAATAAACTGAAAAATAAGTATCACATTCTTGAAATAATAACAAACAATTGATAATAAATTTTTATATAAAATAATCTAAACATATGTGATGAAGGCTACGGAAACATAAACCCTTTTTAAGCATAGATTGTAATAATTCATTTTAGAAAAGATGAGAGACGAACTCTCATAACGATGTGAGCACTGCTCTAAGTTATGAGAGCAATGAGTCTTTAAACCTGCATGTATCCCCCGTGCCGTTGGGGATGAAAGCCGCCCATGACCGTGTAGTGACTTAGGATGATCTACACATGAGGCGGAAGTCCCTAGAGCAAATGAAGATAGTGAAGCTAGTGAGTATTGTAAAGCATCATAAAGTTTATGAAATCGCGTTCTATGGACAAACGGCTTCAAGTGTTATATGTTTGCTTAATCTCTTCTTTTCTTTTTATTATTAATATTGAGATTTTTTACTCCTCTTCTGACAATTACCAAATTTTATTATATTAAGCTGCTAACATATTCGGTGTTTTACTTAGAGCGAAAAATCTTTAAGTTAGAAATGAAGTAGGATATTGTGGACCCGTAGCTCAGCCAGGATAGAGCGCCGGCCTTCTAACCCAGAAGGCCGTGAAGTAAGCCGGTGGTCCCGGGTTCGAATCCCGGCGGGTCCGCTATCCCGCAAGAAAGTTGTATAATAATTACGATATGCGAGAAATATATTTAGGTTTAAATTACTTAAAGTTCGTTATACTTGGTGCTCCATTTATGCCATGGATTCCTGCTAGATCGGCAGAAAAACTAGTTTATGGTCAAGCCGTTAAGTTGGAAAATGGTAAAAAGCTTAGAGTAGAAAGTTTCAAAGGAGATAGGTGGATTGAAATAACAAAAAAGGATAATGGTTTTGAGATCCTAGAACATGGTTTTAGAAATAATATATTAACAGTAGACGAGAAAGAGCTAAGGAGAGTACTAAAGGAATTACTTGAAACAGAGTTTCCTAGAAGCCATCAACTAAGGATTTCGGTAACTTCCTAATTATTCATATTTTCTATTTTTCTCTGATTTAGTATTTAAGAGTAAGCATAAGTTTGATATCAAACAATTTGGAATAAATTTTTATGATAGACAAGTGCAGTGTAACTATAATGAAGTGATTCGAATGTTGTATAATAATGAGACTTGGCTATATGGAATAAGAAGTTCTAACCACAAAGTAAACATTATTCTGGTAACGAGCAGATTTGGTGGTCGTATTGACTTCTAATAAGCTTATTCTTCTTGCAACAATTATTGTTATACTCATCATTTCCGCCAGTCTATTGTACATCTTAAATGAGAGATATTCTATATCTAAGCATATAGCTGTTAATACTAGTAGTAACTTTAAAAATATCAATACTACGCAATTTGAAAATAATGCCAATACTACAATGCCTAAGAATTACAGTTTAGCAGTAGAAAACTTCAAGAATATTATAGAGCAGGCTAGAGAAATCTATCTAAATGCTATAAGAAATAATGAGACCTCGTCTATCTCAATTGATAATTTCTCTAAGATGCTTATATTAAATAGTACTATTGTGAATGGAACGACATTATACATGAACAGTACAGCTTATACATATGTAGTTCTACAAGTCTATAATGCAAACAATAATTTTACCTTTTGTCCTCAGAGAATCGAGATCAATAATGTGTCAGTTGAACTTATACCGAAGAATCCATCGGTAACCTATACAGGGGGAACAGCTTTTAACTATATGATAAATTACGATAATAATTCGTATAACGTGACATTTTATTTCGTAGGTTTTATGTTTGCACAGTTCTATCTGACTGCTTCTACGCAAAATATAGCACAGATCTATATATCTCCTACCACACAAAATGCAACAAATGATCTCATGACCACTACAGCTACTATACCTACAGGGGTCATTAATATCTATGCAGTAACTATTGCAGCAAATAGCGAATTAGGAAGCCCGGAACACATCAGTTATGCATATCTCATATTAATAGAAAATATGTAACGCAAGAAACAAAAAGTCCCTTCTTTTATTTTTCTTTTCATTTATGTTCTCCTCTCTGACAACTAGGAAAATGATTATCTGTTAAGGAGGTTGAGTGAAGTGGGCGAGGAATATAGAATGCCTGTTGTATTTACTGAGGAACCTTATACACTAACGATGTACCTAATAGAAATGAATACGGGAATGTGGTACTTAGAGCTCTATTCAGGTGTACAGAGCTTAATAAGATATTTAACTTGGATATTGTAGGTTAATATGATATTTTGGTCAAAGCCTGCAACTCTAAGTCCCGAAAGAAGACGGAAGTGGAAGATCAAACATAGAGCTGAACAAAAAGGAGTAGCTCTAAATCTCTCCGCTCTTTAGCTCCAAGAACCCTTTAGGTCAGGTAGTAGATCATTCATACTCTCTCCATACTTTCCCGCATTTGGTACATTTGTAAAATCTAGTAGGAGGTTCATCCGCAGCTCTTGTCTGTAGCATCCAGAAGTAGGCTTCATCGTTTCCGCACTTAGGACAAGTCACTCCTTTAGTTATTTGTGCCCCCGCTGGTGGTTTTTCATCGTCTAAAACTAAGGTTTTCTCTTTTATTGAGTGTTTAACCACTGTTTTTATTTTCATTGAACCAGAGGCTTCACTCCCTTCTTCATACCCACACTTTGGACATTTATATACTGTTTTTCCATTCTCTTTCCTAGGTACCATTATTGAATTGCATTTGGGGCAGAACTTCATAAAAATCACCAATAACTATACCTTCCGCTCTAATAGTTTATTTAGTTTTCGTTCAATTTTTTCTACCAAAGATTTGCAATACTCCTCTTTTTCTCTATCAAAACTAATATCCTTGACTTCGTCATATACGCTAGAATTTTTGAATTTATTTTCTACCGAATCCTTACTCTCATCTAAAAATATTTTTTCTAGGAAATCTCCTCTAAACACGCAAAGGGCATATAATTTTTCTCCTTTTGCAATTACAGCTGTTCTACTTCCCTTCTTTTTCAATATTTTTCACTTCTTCTATAAACTTATTAGTATCAGCTTTAGCTAGCTCTATAGCTTTTAATAGTGCGTCTTTTGGTGATATGCTTCCATCTGTCATTACTTTTATTATAATGCTGTCAACTAATGGATGAGGTTTTGAATAAGACGCAAATCTTACTCCCTGCACTTGTAATAAATAACCTTTTATTAAATTTCCAAGTGTATGTTCTTCTCCTTGAACTTGAAATTCAATATAGTTTTCTCCAGATTTTAATACTTTAATTTCCACCTTTCTTCACCTGAATCAAAGCTAATTTTCTACTTTCAACATTACCACAGTTTGGACACCTTAAATGTTCTTCGTCCTTCTTTACCATTTTTGTTCCGCAAATGGAGCATTTGGCATAAACAACTCCTAAATCTTTCTGCTTTATAGTAAGCTGAAGGGGTAAAGTGAAATTTATCGGTTTAGCTCTAATTATATCTGAGACTTTAATCGCTTCTGTTATACTGTTAAGATACTTATTTGTAATTTGCGAAATATGAAGATAAGCAGTAATTGGTGAACTTAGTGATTTATCTTCAATAGAATAAACTGAGATAAGAGCTGAATCTTCTTTTATACTACTAACTATCCCTAGGACATATTTAGCCTTTTTCAAAGATAAAAGTCCGGGTTTTTTGAAACTTATTGAGTTACTTCTCCTATTTATCATATCATAAAATGCCTTTCCTACAACACTAGAGTAAACAATTCCTTGAAATTCATAAGTTCCTTCACCCGGAACAAACTCTTCTATAACACTTAATTCATCACCAGGCAGGATTAGTTCTCCTTGTTTTTTCATTCTTATCACCACGGGAATATATATTTATCAAAGTTGTTAGATATTATCATTTTCGCTTCTCCAGGGGTTAAAACGGGCTTTTCAAAATCATATAAGTCATCTATTGGTAGTCTAGGACAAGAGGTCACAAGAAATGCTTCGATGCTTGGGCTTAAATTTCTTAGTGTATCTTTAGTTAAAACTCTATTAAGAAAAACAAACGCATTATATCCTTTTTCTTTGAGTTTCTTTTCAAAATACTTTACCATTAAAGGCCTATTTTGCCCTACCATTGCTCCTTGTATTATTCCCCAGTTTTTCTTATCAATTGCCTCCATTATTTTCGCATACCTAATTTTTATTATTTTATAAACATCCCTTGTTAGATCTTCTACTTTTTGTGTATAAGGGTCTATCTTAATTATAGGTTTATTAGTAGATAAACCAACGCCTAATGCATGAAATACTCCTCCAGATATGTTAATATACACATCTGCCTCAACATCAGTAGCAGCTTTATAGTCGCATCCTAAGATTTGGCCATCTAGCATAAAAGCGGATGACGGTTTTCCTATTTTAACTTCAAAATCTTTTCCTATTTTTTCTGCTATTTTAGGTAAAAGTTTTGCGTGTTGTATAGTTGCCGTTAGTCCTATAGTTTTTGCTTCATATTTTTTTGCCAAGTCGATTGCTTCGTTTATTTGGTCTTCTGTTATCTCAAGGTTACTTTCTACTGGAATAAACAAAGTCGGAAACTTTGGATAGTACCAAGTGTAAGGAGTGTGACCAAAGTGAATAATTAAGTCTGCGTTTAAGTTTCTTGCTTCATCTTCCGCTATATCACATGCTCCCCAGTTGGGGTCAGAGGAAATCACAAAGTCTACATATGGTAAAATTGTTTGAAGCTTCTGCACAATTTGAGTAGAAAAAATTTTTAAACCTTCTGGAAATTGTAACAAAACTTTTTTAGCGTTTCTCTTTTTTATTTCTTCTGCTATGAATTCCTCCTTGAAGTCGTAACTCACTGCGCAACTTCCTCTTTGTTTAAGGGGACAATATCTATCCTAGTTCTTAAAGGTATTTTTGATGCTGCTGCCTCAAAAGCTTTCTTTGCTATTTCTAAATGTTCTTTCTTAACCCTTGCAATCATTATTGTGTCTCCTAATCTCTCAATTCTTACTGCAGTTCCTATTGGCTTTCCGAATGATAATCTCATTCCATCTTGAAGTCTATCTGCTCCTGCAAATGCCATCATCTTATTTTCTCTGATTACATGATGCGGATACTTTAATACTATAAGCGCAAAGCCCTGGTCTGAGCCGGTTTTATTTATAAGCTGCTTGAGTGCAAGTACACGTGAAGCTTCTAAGGCATTATGTCTAATTTGTCCTTTTTCTAGTGCTACTAATCTTAACTCATAATCGTAATCTCCATTAACATTTCCCATAGTGAATTTTGTTATCTTTGGCATTGGTACACCTGGTATGTACTCTTTTCTAGTATATGCTGGACCGGAGAAATGACGATAGCATCTTCCAGGTCTTAATGGCATGATATACACTATATCTACATAGCTTTAAATGTTTTACCGTTCGACTTTTCTTTCACTTTAGAGATAATTTAGTCAAGGTTTTTTCTAGCGTTATAATGTTTTGTAATATATCATCAACTGTATTCCTTAACGTTAAAATGTTCTTGTTATCTTCTATCTCCATAGAAACTTCAATTAAGATTCTGTTTTCCTTTTCATTAGACATGGTAATTGACATCCCTTTTGGGATATCTACATTATCTATCTTTATACTCTCAACTATTTCTTTTGCATAAGGGGTATCATATGTTATTTTTATCGAGATTTTCAATTTTATTCAACCCTTCCTTTAAGTTGTTAACTTGAAATCTACTTGTGAAAATACCATTTTCTGTTTTTATGAAAACTGGTTTATTTTTCTTTATTTTACCAGATTGCAACAGAATTAATTGAACTAAAGTAGGGGACTTAAGATTGGTCTCTACTAGATAATAATTACGAACTTCATTTACATTATTAATATAGAAACCTCTTCCTATTTCCTCTCTGAACTTAGTGACTAATGTCTCGGCATAATTTGGCGTTATGACAAACTGGAATATATCACCTACTCCCTTTAAGTCAAGGAAGTATATTAGTGCAAAAGCTAATTCTAACGAGTCATATTCCAGATAGAAAGCCCTATCAGTAATAATATCATCCCTAGTAATCTTAGGATTTATTTTCAAAATACTCGAGACTATCTTATAAACCAAAGAATTTAGTTTAGCCTCTTCTATCTCTTCTAGTCTATCAGTTTCTGCTATATTAATTTCTTTTAGGGCTTTTATTGAGTTTTCTCTATTTCCGGAAATATCTGGGATGTATGGATCAAAAGATGATAATAGGGAGAAGAAAAGGGGGAGGTTCTTATAGTTAGGTATTTTTAGATTTTTTTCAAGGACTACACCAAACTTGGTTAAATCGTTCAATATCTCTATTTCAACATCAGTATACTTTCTTCTTTCTAATACTGTGCTACTCGTAATTCCAGCTAAAATAGGTAATGTGTCATCTATTGATTCCGGTATCATGGAAGTAAACGAATTAGTCCCTATATAGTTCTGTTTTCCTTCTATTTCAACGAACTTACCAGAAGTATTATTTATTAATTTAATTTCACATTCGTCTGAGGTAAAAGATATTGCATTTAATTTTCCCAATTTAAAAAGTAAAAATGCAAATATTAAATCATCGAGCGTATAGGAAATTTTGATGCAAGTCTTATCCATGCTTATGATTTGAGAAGCTAATTGTCTAAGTTCTTCTTTATTCGGTGCTTTCAAGAAGTTTTCCATATCTCTTTCACTTCTTTCTTTAGTACTTCAAGCTTTATGTCCTTCAAGTAAATGAAACCAAGGGAATATGAAACTAACTCTAAAATTCTGACTTGTATTACATACAAGGGCGGTAATACAGCAGATAATGCAAGTTCAGCAATTCCTGCAGCAGACGGAATAGGAACTAGAGTCGCAACCAAGTACGTTTGATTTATTAAGTAATCAAGGAGCAGATTATCACGTATAAAGTAAAAAGGTAAGGATTGAATGAAATAACCTAAGGCTGTTAGTAAGATAGAGAAAATGACTAGCCTTTTATTTTGAGCCCTTTCTTTCATAACATTTTTTAGAACAAGATAACTTTCGCTTAGTGGCTTTATGTATTTTATATTAAATATTTTCTGCTCTATTTTATTTAATTTACCAGATGTAAAATACGCATATCCAAGTCCACTGCTCCACCCAACTATGTTTCCTAAGGATACAAGAATCATAATAGTTTCCAAAGGTGAAAGTTTGATCCAGAATAATAGAAGATATAAGACAGCCCCTACATTAACATCAAAGAACGATTCATAAAGTGATAAAGTAAACGCTTTGTCCAATTTTACATTTTTGTGGACATAAGAAACTGCTCTACTCAAGTCTGGTCCCGCTGCTCCAGGAATCACGAGACTTACTGCATTTCCAAGTAATCTAGCTTTTATGCAGGTATAATAATCTAGATTAGTTATTAATGAATCCCTATAGGAAGTAACTAATATTTGACCTAAATAAGCAATGAAAAAAGATATAAGGAAGTAGAGGTTTATCTCTAGAATAGCATTAATTAAATTTACATGGAGAATTAATGAGTAGGCAACTATAACAATTACGGGTAAGCTCAAAGTCGCTAGTAACTTCTTATCCACAATGAATTATCTAGATACTTTCTTAAAACATTTTCCATTTTTATAACAAATAACTAGACTATTTCCATCTTTTTCTATTATATATTCATTATTAATCTCTCTTTCCTTATCTCTAATTATTCCGCAATTAGGTTTCTTTTCTTCTTTCTTTAGAAATTTAAACTCATGTAAACTACATGCTTGACACTTTTCGTTTCTTTCAAGTTTTATCTTATCAAATCTCATTTTTCTAAAGTCTAAATAATATAGAAAGTCATCATTTTCACCTCTTAAGTGATTTAGCATTAATTGGACTTGCAAACTGGCTGTAACAGATACTACCGTGTCTATGGTACCTATAGTTTCACATGCGTTTTCTTCCTCCCCTTCATAATTTAGAAAACAAGATAAGCACGCACTCTTTTCGGGTAAAACCAATTTTACTGACGAGTACTCACTAGTAACTCCTCCGTAAATTAACGGAATTGAGTTTTTTACACATGCATCGTTAAGCAACAATCTGTAATACAAATTATCTAAGGCATCAAATACGTAATCGCTCCCTTTAATTAGCTCCTCAACGTTATCCTCATCTATTATATCCGTTACTGCCTCAATTTTTACTTCGTGATTTATTTCTTCCCCTCTTTCTTTACATATAATTGCTTTAGGTTTCCATAAGTCATTTTCTGTAAATAGATGAGTCCTATGTAAGTTACTTAGCTCAACGATATCTGCATCTATAACTTTTATATAACCAACTCCTAGCCTTGCTAATAGTTCTACTAGGGTAGATCCTAGAGCTCCACAGCCAACAACTGTAACTTTTAATTCTTTTAATTTCTCTTGTAATTCGAGCCCTAATACTAATAACTGCCTTGAATATCTTTCCATATTTTATTCTTCAAAAAGCTTATAATTAAGAATTATTAATTATCCGCGGGGGCTTGGTTTTGCACCAATGGAAGGAGGAGGGCATGATGGAACTCCAATATCAATAGAGGAATTAAATAAGTTAAAGAGTATAGCAGAAAGGGCAAGGAAAAATGTTGTAAGAATGTTGTTTTACGACCAGACAATACATGTGGGCTCGTCTCTAAGTAGTATAGAAATTTTGACGACTCTTCTGTTTAAATATATAAGAGAAGGAAAAGATCCAATAAATAGAGATTGGTTAATACTAAGTAAAGGTCATGCAGCACCAGCACTTTATGCTTTACTGGTTGAAAAAGGATACATAAGTGAAGACGAATTATGGAAGATCCAAGACATTTCTGGATTACTTCAAGGCCATCCAGAGACTTTTATACCGGGTATAGACATGTCAACAGGGAGCTTAGGGCAAGGACTAAGTTTTGGAGTTGGTGTAGCTCAAGGAATTAAGATGAGAGGAGGAAACGGGAGAGTATTTGTAATAATGGGTGATGGGGAACAAGATGAGGGAGAAATATGGGAGGCAATGACACACGCTGTAGCAAGGAAGGTAGATAATTTAATAGCATTTATAGAAATGAATGGTTTCCAATTAGACGCTGCAACATCAGAAGTAAAACCGAAAGACTTTCTACCAGATGTGTGGAGAGCAGTAGGTTGGAAGGTATTAAGTTGCGATGGCCACGATTTTATAAGTTTAATAAATACTATTGATGAAGCATTAAAGGCCAAAGCACCAGTTGTTATATTCGCTAAGACAAGAAGGGGAATGGGATTCAAGGCAATTGAAAACACAGTAAACCAGAGGGCGAGTCCGGATGATGCAAAGAAGTACCTTACCAATGCGTGACACTTTTGGAAGATTATTAGCAGAGCTAGGGAAGACAAATAAGGACTTAGTGGTAATTACTGCAGATGTTGGAAATTCAACTAGGGCAATGTACTTTAGGGAGACTTTTCCGGATAGGTATTTTAATGTAGGAATTTCGGAACAAGACATGGTTAATTTTGCTGCTGGGCTAGCAGCCGCAGGTTTCAAGCCATTAGTCGTGAACTTCGCGATGTTCTTAATGAGGGCATGGGAGCAGATTAGAAATTCAATAGCCAGAATGAACTTGGACGTAAAGCTAGCTGTTACACACTCGGGATACAGTGACAGTGGTGATGGTTCAAGTCATCAAGCTTTAGAAGACATAGCGTTAATGAGGACTTTACCTAACATGAAGATAATAATACCTGCTGACTCTGCTGACGTGAAAAGAACATTACCAGTCGTAGTAAATGAGTTAAGAGGGCCTCTATACTATAGGATGGGGAGAGATTATACACCAGTGATAACTGAAGGGTTAGATTACGACTTCAAACTAGGAAAAGGATATGTGTTAAAAGACGGGGAAGATTTAACAATAATGGGTGCTGGGGTAGTATTATATGATGCGTTAAAGGCAGCTGAGGAATTAGAAAAAATGGGAATTAGTACTGCTGTGATAAACTTGCTAAGTATAAAACCAATTGACGAAGATTTAATTGAATATTATGCTAGAAAAACAGGGAGGATAATAACAATAGAAGAGCATTCGATATATGGTGGTATAGGTTCTGCTGTAGCAGAGGTAGTAGTCAAAAGATATCCAGTTCCAATGAGATTTATTGGAGCTACTACATTTGGAAGGTCAGCGAGGAGTGAAAGAGACTTGCTTGACTTTTATGGTATTAATTCAAAGTCTATTATAAATGCGGCCCTTGAGCTAGTGAAATAAATGGACTCGGAGCTCGAGGAATACAGAAAAGAAATTGAGAATATAGATAAACAGATACTTCAACTAGTATCAAGAAGGCTGAAAGTAGCTGCTAAAATAGGAGAGATAAAAATAAAGATGGGCAAAGGCTTAACTGATGAGAAAAGAGAGGAAAAGGTAAGACAGTACTGGTACGAATATGCAAGAAGTTTTGGAATACCAGATTCTTTTGTTGATTCCGTATTACCTATTTTATTTTCTTATACTAAATTAACTGAGATAAACCCGGGCAAAAAGAAAAATATTACAATTGTAGGATACGGGGGAATGGCTAGATCCCTTGTTTCTTTATTTTCTCTAGTTGGACATAATGTTGTAGTAACTGGAAGGAATAAGGAGAAAGCTGAAAAGTTGGCTTCAGCCTTTAGATGTGTTTATATAGATTTAGATTCTGCATTAAGTTGGGGGGAGTACATAATCCTAGCACTACCCCCTTCCTCTTTAGACTATATTTTAAATATTTCACCAAAATTTTCGAGTAAAGTTGTTATGGATATTTTTTCCTCAAAGTACCAAGTTTTCGAGCAATTGGAAAAATTATCTGAAATATACTCTTTCAATTATATTTCGACTCATCCACTTTTTGGCCCTATGGTTTACCCCGTTGGAGAAAGAATAGTAGTAATTCCCTCAAAAACTTCTAAAAACGTTGAAGAAGTAATTAGTTTCTGGAGAGAGTCTGGATTAAACGTTTCTATATCAACAGTTGAAGAACACGAAAAAGCTATGTCAGTTGTCCAAGTTTTGGCCCATTTTTACATTTTAGGTCTTTCAAAAGCAGTTGACGAATTGAAGAAAGAACTAAACATTGATAACTTGCAAGATTTCTATACTACAAACTTTAAGGAAATAAGTAAAATTATGGATAAAGTAAATTCACTACTTCCAGTTATCATGGAAATTCAGAAGTCAAACCCCTATGCTTTTAAAGCTAGAGACATAGGAATAAGAGAGTTACAAAAGATAAAAGATGAACTGGGTGGTTAGTAGATGTTGTTTATTCTAAGGGAAAAAGCAGATTACTCTACCTTAAAGGAAAAATTACAAAGCTCTCCAGCTTCATATAAAATCCTCGATTTGTATTCCAAGAAAGTTATAGTAGCGTGGCCAGACGAATATGTTGCTAACATAACAGATCCTTCAATAGAGGTTGCTGTAAAACCAAAAAAACCTTATCAGTTAGTAAGCAATGAATGGAAAAAAGATCCTACTAAAGTAAAAGTTAAAGATGCTGAAATTGGAGATAACAAAATAGTAGTTGCTGCAGGTCCTTGTGCTGTTGAGGATGAAGAGCAAGTATTGACTGTGGCAAAAGCTGTAAAAAGAGCAGGAGCATCAATTTTGAGAGGCGGAGCTTATAAACCGAGGACTAGCCCATATTCTTTCCAAGGCCTTGGAGAGGAAGGTTTACAAATTCTAAAGAGAGCCTCTGAAGAGACTGGACTACCTATAGTGTCTGAGATAATGGATACTAGAGATATTGAGATATTCAAAAAATACGTAGACATGATGCAAATAGGTGCTAGAAATGCTCAAAACTTTGATTTGTTAAAGGAGGTCGGAAAGGCTGGTCTTCCAGTTTTGTTAAAAAGAGGAATGGGAAACACGGTCGAAGAATGGCTATTAGCTGCTGAATATGTTCTTCTTGAAGGCAACGGCAATGTAGTTTTATGTGAGAGGGGTATAAGGACTTTTGAAAAGGCTACTAGGTTTACGTTCGATGTAGGAGGAATGATAGCAGCAAAATTACAAACGCACTTGCCTATATGCGCAGACCCTAGTCACCCTGCGGGTAAAAGAGAGCTAGTGCACTCTTTAGCTTTGGCTGCTGTAGCGGCTGGAGCTGATATGTTACTTATAGAAGTTCATCCACATCCAGAGAAAGCACTAAGTGACTCAGAACAGCAACTTACGCCAGAGTCGTTCGAGCTATTAATGAATAGAATCAAGGCTTTAGCCAATGCACTGGGTAGAACGGCATGAGGATTTTAAATGAATCGCTATGTGATTCCAATATTTCTGTTTACATTGGCCAAGGCGTTTTAAAAGTTCTTGAAGAATTAGGAGATAAAAAAGTAGCCCTTTTTTATTCTCAAAAGCTTGACCCATCAAAAGTAAAGGAACATTTGAAGAACTATATAGAAGTTCCAATTATTGATGGGGAGGAAGCAAAAGATATAAACTATGCACTAAAACTTGTTAAGATCCTTTTCGAGAAAGATTTTGACAGAGGAGACTATGTTATTGCATTAGGTGGAGGAACTGTGACTGATGTTGTGGGCTTTGTAGCTTCAATTTATATGAGAGGGTTAAATCTCATAAACATTCCAACTACTCTGCTAGGTATGGTTGATGCCTCAATAGGAGGAAAAACTGGTGTAAATTTTGAAAATGTAAAGAATATAATTGGTACTTTTTATCAACCTACTATGATAATTTCAGACTTAAATTTCCTTTTAACTTTGCCAACAGAAGAAATTAGGAAAGGATTAGCAGAAGTCATAAAATATGGACTAGTACTCGATAAAGAGTTATATGATTATTTAGCCATGAATAAAGATAAAGTTTTATCTAAAGATAATGATGCCCTCGAAGAAATTATTTATAGATCTTCTAAGGATAAGCTTTCAGTTGTAAAAGCAGATGAAAGGGAAACAAAGGGTATAAGAATTGTATTAAACTTCGGTCATACTATTGGTCATGCAATAGAAGCAGGGAGCGGTTTTGAAGTTCCTCACGGATATGCTATTTCCGTAGGCATGGTATGCGAAGCTAAAATGGCAGAGGAAGTAGGCTATGCGGAAGAAGGAGTGGTAGAGGATGTAATTTGGATGCTTTCTCAGTATGGCTTACCTCTATCCGTTGATGATTTAAAAGTTAAGATTGATGTCGAAAAAGCGATAGAGGCTATAACTAAGGACAAGAAAGTTAGAGGAGGTTATGTAATGATGCCTTTCCCAACTAGGATAGGTGATTGGAAGAAGGTTGACGTTCCGTTAGAGACTTTAAAGGGGTTTGCTGAGCAATGCTTGAAATAAATTACGAAACAAAACTCTTAGGGGTTGTAGGAGAAAAGATTCCTTATACACTTTCCCCCGCAATTCATAACTTCTCATTCGAAAAGCTAGGGATAAATGCTGTTTACCTCGCATTTGATATAAAAAGAGAGGATTTTGATATTGCATTTAGTGGATTACTTAAATTGGCATACGGATTAAATGTTACAATTCCTTATAAGGAAGACGCAATAAAATATGTGAAACCGAATAAGGAAGTTGAAAGGATTGGGGCATTGAATACGATCTTTAATGGGCAGGGATACAACACTGATTATCTGGCAATTAGAAGTTTAGTTATTGAAAAAGGAGTAGATAAGATAGAGAATTGCACTATATTTGGAGCCGGTGGCGCTTCAAGGGCTACAATATTTGCATTGTCAGATTTAGGTTGTTCAATTAATATAATTAATAGAAGTTTAGAAAGAGCAGAGAAATTGGCTTCTGAACTCAAAGAGAAAGGCATTTACGTAAAGGTAAATTCAAGCTGCGATAATAGTGATATTATAGTAAACTCAACTCCTAATCCAGACTTTGTTCCAGATCAATGCATAAAAGGAAAATTGGTAATTGAATTTGTTTATAAACCAGTTTTAACTTCACTTATTAAAAGGGCAGAATCACGTGGTATTAAAACTATAAACGGGCTTGAGATACTTGTAAGGCAAGCTATGGAGGCAGAAAAAATTTGGTTTGGCAAATCATTAGATGATGAAGAAGTGGTGAAACATCTTTATGCCAGGGAACTCGTTTGGTGAATTATTTAGAATAACAACGTTTGGAGAGAGTCATGGACCGATGGTAGGTGTAATTATAGATGGTGTTCCAGCAGGTTTACCTTTAAAGAAAGAAGATATTGAGTTCGAACTATCATTTAGACGCCCTGGGAGGCAGTTTGTTACTGGTAGAAGAGAAAAAGATGAGCCAGAAATTGTTAGCGGAATATATAATGGTCGTACAACTGGAGCTCCTATCGCAATTATAGTAAAAAACACTGATGTAATATCATCACTTTATGAAGAAGTTCATTACAAACCAAGGCCTGGACATGCAGATTTACCTTATATAATGAAGTATGGTTTCGAGAATTGGGACTATAGGGGAGGAGGTAGGTCTAGTGCCCGTGAGACTGTAGGTAGAGTTGCAGCTTCAGCAATAGCTAAAAAACTGTTAATGTTAACGGACACGTGGATTGCTGGTCATTTAAAGAGTCTAGGCTATGTAGAATTAAATGAGTCCGTAAGTTTCGAGGAGATCCTTTGCTCAAAGTATAGTCCAGTAAGGGCAAGCAAGAAATCACTGGAGGAAAAATATGAGGAACTCATAAAACAAGCTACTGTAGAAGGAGATAGTTGGGGAGGAATAGCTGAGATAGTAGTTAGAAATCCTCCAATTGGTTTAGGTGAACCAGTTTTTGACAAATTAAAGGCTGATTTGGCAAAAGCCATTCTCTCAATTCCTGCAGTAATGGGTTTTGAGTACGGGCTAGGGTTTGCAGCGGCAAAAATGAGAGGGAGTGAAGCAAACGATGAGATAATCAAAAAAGGAGATAGACTTGGTTGGAGATATAACAACTCCGGGGGCATTTTAGGTGGTTTATCTAACGGTGAAGATATAATTCTTAGATGTGCATTTAAGCCTACAAGTTCTATTAGAAAACCACAAAAGACTGTGGATTTAAGAACAAATGAAGAAACAACCATTTCAGTCATAGGTAGACATGACCCAGCAGTTGCAATTAGAGGAGTTTCGGTCGCGGAGGCAATGGTATCTCTTGTTATAGCAGATCATTCTATGAGGTCTGGTTACATACCTACAGTAAGGCTATCTGAAGAACAAATAAAAATAATAGAGGAAAGATGGAATAAATATATCAGCTCATGCAAACCTACTCAGGGATCTCAGTAGTTAACGCACTACCGAGTTGGTATGGCTCATCAATGGCTATTGATTTAAAAGTTGACGTTAAAATTGAAGAAACGAGTGAGTGTAAAAAATTCGACAGTACGTTAATAGATACAATATTAGATTTCTTTTATATAAACTATAAGATACCTTGCTTGGATGTGAAAGTTTTCTCTCAAATACCAGAAAAAAGTGGGTTGAAAAGTAGTAGTGCAGTATCTACTGCGTTAATTGGTGAGATAACTAAAAAATATAACATCAAGATTGATGTGCCTAAGTATTCAGCCATTCTTTCTCTGAAAGCGGGAGTTTCATACACCGGGGCTTTTGATGACGCCTCCTCTTCTTATTATGGCGGGGTTGTATTTACTTATAATAAGGACTTTAAGATTTTGGAAATTCAGCACCCACCAGAAGTTTCAGTTATTATACTTCCTAGAGGTAACAGGAAAATAAACGTGAATTTATTTGAAATGAGAAAATACAGCCTAATTTTTGAAGAGATATTCAAAATTTCGAGGAAGGACGTTATCACTGGGATGAGATTAAACGGCATACTTGTTGCTCATATATTAGGTTATGAGACTAAAGAAATTGAAGAAGCTTTAAAAAAAGGTGCTTTAGCTTCTGGTATTTCTGGCAATGGTCCTTCAGTTTTTGCGGTAACAAAAGTTGGCGAAGAAGGCCCAATAGTTGATGTCTGGTCTAAATATGGGAATGTAGTGGTAACGAAGGTGGTGGGCTATGTTAGTAGAGATCAAACCATCTAAAATTGAAGGTAAAATAAAAGCTCCACAGTCAAAGAGTTATGGAATTAGGCTAGTCTTCTATTCAATATTGAAGGAGAGCAAGTTAGATAATTTAATTTATTCAGATGATGTGAAAGTTGCTATAGACACAGTAAAGGCATTAGGTGTATCAGTTTATGGTTCTCTTTTTAAGAAAGAAAAAGAACTGAAAGTCCCTTCTTATTTATATTTTGGTGGTTCTGCAACAACATTAAGGATGGCAATTCCAATAATTGCAGTAATTGGAGGAGATGTTTTAATTGATGGTGATGAGAGTTTACGAAAAAGACCCTTAAATGCTATTATAAATTCTTTGAGAGGACAAGTAAGTTTCTCATCAAACTCTTTACCTACAAAAATGAGTGGGAGATTAAAAGAAAATTATGTAAAAATTGATGGTAACGAAAGCAGTCAATACATCTCTGGTTTTATTTATGCTTTTTCCATGATAGGTGGTGGAGAGATTGAAGTCGTTCCACCAATTTCTTCAAAAAGCTATATCTATTTGACAGCAAGTTTAATTAATAGCCTTGGAGGAGACGTAAAAATTAGAGATAACAAGATATATGTGAATAAAGGTGATTTTAAGCCATATGTTGGTAAAGTGCCTGGTGATTATGCCCTAGCCTCATTTTATGCAGCATCTTCAATAGTTACTGGTGGTAGCTTAGTAATTGAAGACGTATACGAAATTCCAGACTTTGATGGCGATCATAGTATTGCAAAGTTTTATGAAGAAATGGGAGCTGAGTCTTATGTGAAAGAAGGTAAATGGTTTGTCAAAGGTTCTACTAAATTAAAAGGCATTGATGTTAACGTAGATGATTACCCAGATCTTGCACCTTCAATAGCTTCTATTGCCCCCTTTGCAGAATCAAAAACCATAATAAGAGGGGTTAAAAGGCTTAAAATTAAGGAGAGCAACAGAATTGTTACAATATCCGAGACTTTATCACATTTTAATGTTAAAGTAAATTATAATGACGAGCAAATTGTAATATTTCCTTCATCAGAACTTAAAGAGGCTAACATATTTTGTCCTAATGACCATAGAATAGCAATGATGGCTTCTGTACTATCCTTCAAAGTTGGAGGGTTAATAAATAATGCTGAGTGCGTAAATAAGAGTAATCCAGATTTCTGGAAAGATTTAATTTTCCTTGGAGGGAATATAATAATAAAATGACTTTAGTAGTAGCTTCGTTACCAGTCAGGAAAGAAGATGATATTCAAAGAATTCATGATTTTTATGACGCTGATTTAATAGAAATAAGATTAGATTATCTAGGAAGATTAATTCCAATAGAAAAATTAGAGAGATTTAAAGAGAAAATTATAGTCACAATAAGAGATCTTAGTGAAGGTGGAGTTAATCCTATTGATCCAAAAGAGAAAGCTGAGTACTTGGTTGAGCTTAACGAGAAAGGATTCCTGTATGATGTAGAAGCAAAGTTTGCTAAAACATATAAAGTCCCTACAACGAACAAGATAGTTTCAGTTCACTATTTTGATAGAGTTCCTCTATTTGAGGAGATATATGAAATAATAAGAGATTTTATTGAAACTTCTTGGCTAATTAAGGTTGCAGTTATTGGAAAGCCCGGTTATAAATCTCTTTTATCCAAAATACTTGAACTTGAAAAAGTCGCAGTTATGCCCATGGGTGTAGACCCTTTAGAGAGAATTGCATTTTCAATATTAGGTTCAAAATTAATTTATGGCCATACTGGAGAGGAAACGGCTAAGGGGCAAATGTATTATAAAAATGTTAGGCAAATACTTTCTTATTTGACTTCAATTTCCACTTCTTCTCCTTCAATTCTAACGGGATAAAGATTTATTGGCTTCCTTGAGGGTCCTTTTGTTACTTTTCCATCTTTTAAAGAGAAATGGGAGAAATGGCATTGGCAAACTAATTCTTCTCTAATTACTACACCTACTTTGGATAGATCACAACCCAGATGTGGACATCTATTATCTAAGGCATAAAATTTGTTGCCTCCTAGATAAATTATTAAAATATCCTTCCCATTTATATTAATTTTCTTTTTTTCGCCAACTTTGAATTCAGATTTTTTTATTCTCATAAGTTCTGAATATGGTTTAAATCCTTTAACTCTAATTCTCTAAATCGTCATAATACCTCCTTTAGTAATCTAACTATTTATAATATTTCTTCAAGTTTCATATGCAAATAGTTTATAATGTCAAAATCATATAGTATATTAAGATAAGAGGTGAATAAGTTGAGTATAAATGAGGAAAAGCTGTTAAATAAGATTGACTACAGAATAGTAGAGATAAATAACATCTCACCGTCTGCTGAAGTAAGAGCTTTAGTTATAACTCAAAAACAGCCTTCTAGTGAAATAGTTAATGACATCTCAACTTTGGCTAAAGTAGAGCTTGTAATGCCGTTCCTTTCAACTGTCAAAGTAAAGGCCAAAGCAAAAGATCTACTAATGCTTGCAGAAAAAGATTATGTAAAATTCATTATGTTAGAAGAAGTTTTAGCTAAGCTTGAAGAGTTTTAAAGAGTGGAATTAAGAGATTGGCAAAAACAGCTAAAGGATAAGATAATACAGTATGCGGAAGAAGGTTTTTTAATAGCTTTAAACTCCCCTACGGGGAGTGGAAAGACATTATTTTCTCTTTTAGTAGGCTTATCAGTTAAAAATAAAGTGCTTTTTGTAGTTAGAACTCATAATGAATATTTTCCGGTTTATAGAGATTTAAAGAAGCTCGATCCTTCTATAAAGTTCTCTTTTATAGTTGGAAAATCAACAGCCTGTCCCTTTGCTTCCAGGGATGTTGATTCCGAAGATATCAATTGTAAATACTGTGAAATAAGAAATGCAATAGAAGTTGAGATAGATAAATTCCCGCTGGAGAAGTTAGATGAACTAAAAAGAGAAGCAGTACAAAAAGGTTTTTGTCCTTATTATTCTTTATTAGAAACATCTAAAGAAGCTGAGGTAGTTGCAATAACTTATCCATATTTTTTTGTTGAAAAATATCGAAGCTTGCTAGACATAGATTTTAGTGAATATTTTATAATTATTGATGAAGCCCATAATATAGACCGAGTAAGTGAAATAGAAGAAAGAACATTAAGTGACTTTATTTTGTCTATGGCTATTAAGCAGTCAAAAAGTGAAGAAGTAAAAAACATATTGGAAAGATTACGAGAACAGTTAAAAGGCTTAGTCTATCCGGATGAAAAATACATTAAATTAGAAGAAATACCTAAACCAACTGATGAAGAAATATCTATACTCGCTGATGAATATGAAGAATTAAAGAAAGAAAATATAAAACTGAAGAAAATATCTAAGCTATATATAGGTTCAGTATTACGTTTTTATGCTACTTATTCAACTGGCTCTTTTATTCCTTTTTCATTTTCAAATAGAATAGTCCTAAAAACGTTAGATTTGTCACAATACTATTCAATGTTAAATGACGAAAGCCTTCATGTTCTCCTTATGTCTGGCACTTTACCACCTAAAGAGTACTTAGAGAAAGTTTTAGGGATTAAACGGAAGATTCTTTATATCGACGTCGAGAAAGAGATAAAGAAAAAAGTAACTGGAAGTTACCAATGTAAGATCGCAATAGATGTGACTTCTAAATACGATCTAAGAAGTGATGTTATGTGGGGAAAATATTCTTCTTACCTACTTAAGGTTTATTATCAAGCAAGAAATCATGTGCTAGTAGTTTTTCCTTCTTATGAAATTATGAGGAAAGTCATGGAACGTGTAAACTTGAACAAAATAGTTGAAGATGAAAGAACCTCAATAGATGAGATAATAAAAACTGTTAAGGAAAGTAAACAAAAAATAATAATTGCAGGTGTAGGTAGAGGAAAAATAACTGAAGGGGTGGAGCTAACCCAAGATGGTAAAAGCCTTATTTCTGATGTAGTATTAGTTGGTGTGCCATATCCACCAGAGGATGATTACATGAAAATGCTTTCACAAAGGATTGCAGATAAAATAGGAGGGAAATATAAAGAGTTTCTTATTACTATTCCAGCTTTAATAACAGTAAAGCAAGCTATTGGAAGGGCAATAAGAAATGTAAACGATCATGCTGAAGTATGGTTATTAGATAAAAGATATGATTCTTTATGGTGGAAGAAAAACCTAAATTGTTTTAATTCAACAAAAATTAGACTATGAAAGTCGAAATATTTACTCACAAAAATTGCACCGAGTGTAACTTTTTAATAGAATATCTTGAGAAAAATGGTTATCTAGGAAAAGTTACTATAATAGATACTGAATTATACCCATTTTTAGCATTTGAGAGAGGGGTTATTTCTACCCCCTCAGTTTTCGTTGATGGTAAGTTAATTTTTGCTGGCGTTGTAGATTATGATGAACTTTCAAAAATACTTTCTGGAGAAAACGTGAGTATTAACGTTAACAAGGACGAGTTAGCTGATAAGTTGATGTTTGGTATAATAAACTCATTTGCAGCTACAGCTTGGCTTTATGTAAATAAGGACTTTGATGCTCTAATGGCCCAAAAGGACTTTGTTTTTGCTGTTACTGGGTTAGCATTAACTGATGAAAAAGAAGCAGAAGAACTATATAACTATTTGAGGAATGTGATGATTAAAGAAGGCGAAACAAACTTTGAAAAATGGAAAGATAAAATGAAGAGAGTTATTTCATCTAATTTCATTAGAGAACTTTATTGGCTCTATGAGAAAAAACTTGACAAAGACTATGTAATGAGCAAGTATCCATTAGAAGTCTTTGCACATTGGTTAATGGTAAGGGGTAGTGCTGTTGGTAGGGTGGGTTTAAGAATTCATCCATTAAGCGATAAAGACGTAATTCTACGTATAAATGAAGCCTATATCTATATGTTTGATAATTATGATAATTTGTGGGATAAAGTAATTAAGGAACAAGAAGAAATTCGCAAAATGAATAAAGAACAAATTAGATTTTTAAGTTTTTAAATGAGTGATACTAATATTAATTTATGTCTCAACAATTAAAACTTGATCTAAGAGGGAAAGAATGTAACGAGTTTATTTTAGAGCTATCCAAAATACTAATAGCCATGAAGCCTGGTGATACACTTACTGTATTGGCAGATCAAGATAGAATAATTTGTACACATCAGCTCTTAAGAAATTCACCAAGATATCTCTTTAAAGGGGATATAGTAGGAGATCATGCAGAAATTATTATAAGAAGATTAAGGTAAATTTTTAGAATTAATTTTTACGAATATTATGTCACCATTTAACTCTGCTTTAAAACCTTTCTTCTGCATTAATGCTACAATGAAATTAGCATATTTTTCGCTTATGCCTATATCACTTAGTTTAATCTCACCAGTTTCTAAGATTTGTGGCATAAGCGTGTCTACTAACTCACTCAGTTGTAATAAGGAATCTTTGTTACTAGCTATCTCAACCGCTTCTCTTAATTCTGACATGTAGTTATATAACCTAGATATTTTTTCGCAGTAAGGCATATCCGGTGTTTGTAACATCTCTATTCCTATATTTACTATGTTTGATAAATTTTCTATTTCTTGTGTCTCATAAACTTTTGCTATAGTATTTATATTATTATGTAATGCACTAAACTCGACTAGAAGTATATTGTTAATTTTTTCTAATACTGATCTTGTATTATTTATTTTATTTAGGGTTAATTGTTGCAGTGCTAAATCAGATAAATTCTTTACTATATCATATTCTTGTTGTTCTCCAAACAATTGCAATATATCAAGGGCTCTACTATTGCAAGCATTGATTTTTTTATCTATTGCTTGTATATCTAATTCACGAAGCCTTTCCAGTATAATATCCATTTTAATAATGCTAATTTTATCTATTGATAATCCTAGAATCTTTGAAAGACTTTCGATAAAATTGTTCATAAGATTAGAAGCTAGGACTAATTTGGAATTTAATGTCTCTTTTAATTTTCTATAGAAATCTAAGAATTCTTCTAGTTTTTTCTCTTCTTTTGGATATTCAATCTCACCTAAGTTTATTCCAATGATTTTTAGTTTTTCGGCAAAATCATTAAAATTCCTTATTTCGTCAAATAATAAATTATTAATTTCGATAGATAAAATTCTTTTCTGATTATTTATTTCGCTTTCTAATCCTTCTAAACATTCTATGTTTTTGCATTCACTTATTTTATTCTGAATAGTCGTCATAGAATTTATACTTACATTAATTAGATTAACTAGTTCTCTGTTATTTTTATCAATCTCACTTTTGAGAGAATATAGGATAGTTGAGATTTGCTTAATTTCTTCTATTAATTTATTCTTTTTTGCTTCATATGCTACTTTGTTTTCTCTGACATTTTTTACAGTTTCAACTACTCTATCAACGATATTAATTGCTATACTTAGTACAACTCCATAATAGATGTATTGAGATGCAAAATATTCAGATAAAAAGTATGAAGATATGGCTATAGGAACAATACCAGTAATACTATAGAATCCTTTGTTATATGAGTACAAGATTGATCCTATTATTATCATAATGATAGCTATTGCTATGTCCTTAGTAAAATGATATTCAAATATCAAATATAAGAATGGTAAGGCTGATAAGATTCCATTAGTATAATTTTCATTAAAGGATATGCCTGAATAATAAAGTGTCAAAGAAGCAATTGGGTTGTATGATTGGAGTATTAAGCTTCCAGAGGAAATCAATCCTCTAGAGTTTTTCGTAATTCCTATTTGTATAAGTGGTATTATGAATAGAAATACTAATGGTAAAATTAAGTTCTCTATTCCAGTAATACTCACCAAGGATCCATTTGTGACTATTTGCTTTAGTGTATTTAGATTCTGTAATATAAGCGAGAATATAATTAATAAGGGAGATAATATCTCTCCAACTAAAAAGGAAATAACAAAGATTAAACCAAAGATCAGTTCAGAGAAAGCTTGATTAGTAAAGTGTAAAGCTAGATAATATGCAAGGATACCGTTTATAGACATTAGAAGCAATTTCTTTATAATTTCCTTTATGTCAGCAATTTTAATCTCCATAACTACTCTACTTATAAAATAGAATATCCGATAAATAAGTTTTGAGCGGAATACCAAATATAAGAGTTACTGTTTGAAAGCTATTCTAAATAAGATATTTAATCTCCTTTACTTAATCTCTATTATGTCAATTCAAATACAGTTCAAAAAATACGAACTTCCACCACTACCATACAACCTAGATGCATTGGAACCATATATAAGTAAAGATATAATCGATGTACACTATAATGGACACCATAAAGGATATGTAAATGGTTCAAATGCATTCTTAGAAAGGCTTGAGAAAGTAATAAAAGGGGAAGTAGGAAGTGGACAATACGATATACAAGGGATATTAAGAGGATTGGTTTTCAACATAAATGGGCATAAGCTTCATACTCTATACTGGCAAAACATGGCTCCTGCAGGAAAAGGAGGAGGAAAGCCTGGTGGTGCGTTGGCAGATCTCATAAACAAACAATATGGCAGTTTTGATAAATTTAAGCAATTATTCACTGAAGCAGCAAACAGTTTGCCAGGGACTGGTTGGACTGTATTATATTATGATACCGAATCTGGTAACTTAGAAATAATGACATTCGAAAACCACTTCCAGAACCATATAGCAGAGTTGCCTATTGTGTTAATATTAGACGAGTTCGAGCATGCATACTATTTACAGTATAAAAATAAGAGAGCAGACTATGTTAATAACTGGTGGAATGTAGTAAATTGGGACGAAGCAGAAAAGAAGTTGCAAAAGTACCTAAATAAGTAATCTTTTTTAGTTTTCAGTCAAATTCTTTTTATGGTTTCTGCTATCATATTAGCTGGTGGATATGCTACACGATTAAGGCCGTTGAGTTTAACCAAGCCTAAAGCCCTTTTACCTATCCTCGGTAGACCATTGCTAGATTATATCCTTGATTCATTCGAAAAAGCTGAGATTAATGATTCCTACATTTCATTACGTGTCATGGCAGATAAGATATTATCATATCTAGATGGTAAAACTGAGAAAATAACCCCAGTAATAGAAAAAGAGAGACTTGGAGATGCTGGTCCGCTCAAGCTCATTTCAAGTAGATACAACTTATCAGATGATGTTTTGGTTGTTTATGGTGATATTTATAACGAGCTTGACTATAGATCTTTGATCAATTTCCATGAAAGAAAAGGTTGTGATGCAACAATAGTTGGGAAAACAGTTGAGGATCCAAGGAGATATGGTGTTTTAGTAACCGAAGGAGATAGGTTAATTCAAATAGTGGAAAAACCAAAAAATCCTGTATCAAACTTGATTAATGCAGGGGTTTACATTTTTAAGAAGAAGCTTTTTGAGAAGATTGATGGACAAAGTATTGCAAAGGATTTTCTCCCAAAACTTTTGAAAGACAACGTTTGTATTTCTGTTTATAGATACGACGGTTTATGGATGGATATAGGAGTTCCAGCAGATTATATGAGGATAAACTTAGAGCTCCTTTCCTTAAAGTATCCTAGAGGTTATATTTCTAGTGACTCAAAAATTAGCGAAAAAGCAAACTTGATTCCTCCTTACTATATAGGTAGTGGAGTCAAAATAGATGAAGATGTTTCCATATATAATAGTATTATTGGAAATTTATCTAATATAAACAAGGGAGTTTACATTGAACAAAGTATATTAATGAGCAATGTAAAAGTAAATAACTATAGCTTTATTAGAGATAGCATAATTAGTGACTACAGTGATCTGGGTAAATGGGTAAGACTAGATTCAGTAATTCTAGGAGATGAAGTAGTTCTATATGATGGCGTCTTTGTAAACAAAGATACCATAATTCTTCCGTATAAGGAAGTTAATGAGTCTGTTTATGAAAGAGGAAAAATAATATTATGAGTTCACTCTCTCTTTATTTTTTTAATTTATCTAAGTCATGATAAGGACTTACTTCCTATTTTTAGTACTTCTGGTTATACTCCTATTTTCCTCGAATGCTAATAGTAGCACATTAAAAGTAATAATGGAAGGACCTTCGCAAGTTCTAGTTAATTATCCTAACGGTTCTTTTTTGTTGATAAGTAATTCTTCAACTTTACAATTTAATGATAGCATAAGAGTTACGATTTTCTCTACAAACCCTAGCTATTATATAATAGTAAACGGGACGAAGTATTCCTCTTCTTATTCAGCTTTAATAAATGATAGTGAAACGCTGTACGCTAAAGCCATACCAGAGTATGTAAAAATAAGTTTTGACTTGAATGGAAGTGGGAAGCTAAAAATAATGGTTGATAATGGCACATCTTTTACATTAAATAGATCTGCTTCGTTTTTAGTTCTTAATAATTCTCTAGTTTATATTACTTCAAGTAAGACTTTTGAAATTAACGGAACAATTACTAATTTCTATATATTAGTTCCCACTAGTAATGTTTCGTTATATGTAAACTTTATTAAGAATCCCTCTTCTTCATCATCACCAAAGATTACATCTCAAGACTTTTTGGGAATAGGCCTGGGTTTAATCGGTCTTTCTCTTTATCTTTTCTTCAGAAGGAAGACTAGCTAACAAATTTATTTTATGAATCATTAAAGTATGTTAATGAATAAATTAAAAGATAGTAAAAGCGCTTTCTTACTTCAAGCTTCTGATAGCCCTATTGATTGGTATCCATGGAGTGAGGAAGCTTTTGAAAGAGCTAAGAAAGAGGACAAGCCAATCCTAGTTGATGTTGGTGCTGCATGGTGTCATTGGTGCCACGTTATGGACGAAGAGACATATAAAGACCCTGAGGTTGTGAAAATCATAAACGAAAATTTCGTTGCAATAAAAGTTGATAGAGATGAGTTACCGGATTTAGATAGAGAATTACAAAACCTTGTAAGTGCTATTACTGGAGAGTCTGGCTGGCCATTAACTGTTTTCATGACAAGTGATAAGAAAGTATTCTTTGGTGGTACATACTTCCCACCAGATGATATGTACGGAAGGATTGGATTTAAGAGGCTCCTTAAGGAAATCCTTAGGATTTGGAGGGAAGATCGAAAGAAAATTAATGAAATAACTAATGCAACTTCTTCTCTTTCTATTTCTTTAAACTCTACTTCACCAGAATGGACAATTATAGATAATTCTGTTTCAACGATTGTAGCTAATTTCGACCTCGAAAATGGAGGTCTCCAAGGGCAAATGAAATTCCCACATCCTACTGTAGATGAGCTTTTGTTGGCTTATTCTTTCTTTACCGGTGATGATGTAGAGAAAAAGCTTTCCATTTTTACTCTAAAGAAAATGTATTACGGTGGAATTTTTGACCAAGTCGGAGGTGGTTTTCATAGATATACCGTTGATAATGAGTGGTATGTACCACATTTCGAAAAGTTGCTTATTGACAATGCCGAACTTCTCTTAGATTACACTCTTGCTTATGAATACTCTAGAGACGAAGAACTCTTAGATACAATTAAAATGATTTACTATTTTCTCATGAGAGACATGAAAATAGAAGGAGGATTCGCTAATAGCCTTGATGCAGATTCTGAAGGTAAAGAAGGCTACTATTACACGTGGACTAAAGACGAATTTAAGGAAGCAATCCAAAATGAAGATTTTGATTATTGGTCAAAATTCTTCGATGTAATTTATGGTAGAGAGGTAGAGGGGAGAAAGGTATTAAGAAGGACAGTAGAGTATAGAGATTTTATAAAGAGATACTCACTAGAGAAACTGAACGAAATAAGAAAGAAGCTTCTAGAGTATAGAGAGAAGACTAGGAAAAAACCGTTTAGAGATAACAACTTGTATACTCATCCAAACACTAGGTTAGCGGAAGCATTATTGAATGCCTATCCTTTGCTAAACACTGGAATTAATGAGGCACTTGAAATTGTAAACAAATTAGGAAAGATTATCACGAGAAGGCTAGATGGAGGAAAAGAAGGGTTATTAGAGGATTATGCTTCCTCAACTTTAGCCTTAATATCTGCTTATGAAGTAACTGGTGAAGACAAGTATAAAGACTTAGCCATAGAACTTTCTAACAAGCTAAAAGATGTTGAGGGATATGCTCTAGATTCTCCTTCAGAGTCACCTGGATCATTAAGAGTAAAAGCCCTGCTAAAGCTATCTCAACTGACAGAGGAAAAAGTGAATGTTAAAGTTTATGAAGCTTCTCCAGCTTTTACTGCAGGCATTTTATATAGCGCAATGAGCTATATAAAAGGTATTGCTCATATTGTAGTTATTGATGAAAAAGATGGGAAGGCTAAAGATTTACATAACACTGCTTTAACCACTTATTATCCTTTCAAGGTTGTTGAAATAATTACAGAAGAGAAAAAAGACTATTTGCCATCTTATATGAGAGCTATGATCAATTATAATAAGGGAAATAGCAGGGCTTTCGTTTGTGTAGGAACCAAGTGTAGCTTTCCTATTCTTATATCCGAAAAACTAAAATTATATCTGCAAACAGGTGGACAAAATGAGGTTAAAAGGTAGACGTGTTTTAATAGTAGGCGCAAGCAAAGGTTTTGGGTATGCCCTAGCATATTTTCTCCTTAAAGAAGGAGCTAGCGTTATAATCAACTCAAGGAATGAAGATAAGCTAAAGGAAATGAAGAAGAGTCTAGAGTCTTTAGGAGATATAAGTTATGTAGTTGGAGATGTATCAAGCTTAGAAAAGGCTAAAGACGTAGTTAATAGAGCTGGAGATTTTACTGATCTGGTAATTTCTGTAGGAGGATATGTAGAGGACACGGTTGAAGACCTCTCTGGCCTTGAAGAGATGATATTGAATCATATAAAAATTCCTCTTTATGTAGTAAATGCTTCTCTCAGTAAACTTAAAGAAGGTTCAACAATACTCTTAGTCTCAGCACTTAGAGGCATTTACACGGCTTATCCTAACCAATTATCTTATGCTATAGGAAAAGCAGGAATTGCTAAAGAAGTTGAAATATTAGCCTCAGAACTTCTCGATAAGGATATTAGGGTTGTTGGAATAGCCCCTAGTTGGATAGATGGCGATTTTGTACCTAATAGAGATTGGAAAAAATTAAGAAAATTAGGTGATGTAAAAGCTCCACCGGAAGACTTCGCAAGAGTAGCTGTATGGCTTTTAACTGATGAGGCAGAATGGGTAAACGGGGTAGTTATACCAGTAGATGGAGGAACTAGATTAAAAATGTGAATTTTTATTTTATTTTATTATTATTAGTAGTAATATATTTAATAGTAAAAAATAAAATCTACTCTCTAGTCTCTTCTCCTTAAATGTTAAAATTTTTAGTTTCATTAATCATTTATTAGAATTCAAAGTTTTAAAATAAAATAATATTAACGACAGTAAAAATCAGTTTTTAATGAGTGAAATAAGCTTTCATTTTACTTGTGCTCAAGACTATATAGTCTTCAGTTGTAATTACAAACTCCATAGTATAGAGTATTCTAATGTAAACAATAACGTCATAATCAGGCTTAACTCTCCAAGTTTTAGGATCAGTTTTGAAAAAGGCAAATTCTTTGATATGCACAATCTTTTAGTGAAGAAAGGAGTTGAAGGAGAAAATCTTGTAAGGCCAATCTTAAAAGATTTCTCTGAGGTAATGAAGGAAGGTTTGTTGCAACTGTCTCTCCAAAACAACATTCCTGTTAGTTTGTTAACTAGGTTTGTAGAGGACTTAGATAAGATATATTTAGATCCTAGAAGGTACTTAGATTTTGAGATTTCTGAAATACTTATAGATATGAATAAGGAATTCCAGAAGGACAAGCCAGGGTTTGCCACAAATAGAAAGATAACTATAGAGTTAAAATCAAAAAAAGGTTGCGTAAAGGTCGTTATTCCAGAGGAAGGCCAACCATCTCATCTATCCTCTCTAGATTGTAGTGAGTGGAGTGAAGACTTTTCAAGGTATAGAAATATAATAACTTCTCTTCATCCTACTATAATAGAGATCAATGAAATAGTGGATTTCATGAAAAAGATTGTTTAATTATTTTAATTGCTAATTTTATGTTCATGGTCTTATAGGATAAAAGAGAGAAAGATCAATATAACTGTTTATTTTAATGCAAGTCTATGATAATTTTCCATAAACTTTCTCATATGGCACCTCCTCTGATTTATGCTAAAGTCTTCAGCTCTTAGTATAGAGTCTATAATGAAGAGGTCTAAGGGTATACTCTATATTACTCATTGAAGACTTTTGCGTCTAATGTCTATTAAAGTAGAGTCTTCAGTCTAAAAGGTAGAGAAGATTTAACTCAATAACGGATTAACCTACTTGTTAGGGTAAAGATTGTAGAAGGATATCATGTAATATATTATAAAACAGGGCGCCTTTTATGTTAGAATTCAGGGAAACAAGAGATACATTAAAAAGTACCTAAACCATACAGTTGTTTTATATATCCAGAGAATTATGGTAAGGTATGGTAAATTCTCAACCTCACTGAGGAAAGTTTTAAATCTGTTTAACAAATTAGGGTTGGAGTATATTGATGCTAATAGGATATTTCTTATTACCACTTCCTATTCTAGCAGACCTACTCTTATTATATCAAATATCAAAGGAAGTTAAACTCAGAGGTATTAAAGGTAACTTTCAAGCATTTGCCTCTGTTATTATACCCATTAGAGGATTGGATGTAGGATTAGAAGAGAATGTAATTTCGCTTCTTTCTCAAGATTATCCTAATTATGAGGTGATTTACGTTGTAGATGATTATAACGATCCATGCGTTCCCATTTTAAGTAAATATAACGTGAAGATAATTAAAACCGAAGACACTTGTGTGAGATGTAGTGGAAAAATAAGAGCACAACTAACTGGCTTAAAGTATGCCTCTGGAGACGTTATTGTTTTTGGAGATTCTGACACTTGGTATCCTAAATACTGGCTTAAAGAAATGGTTGAACCATTATCATATTTTATAGCTACAACAGTGTTTTCATGGCCAAAACCATACAAGTTTTCTTTTAGCAACTTTATAAGGTCAGGTTTTTGGACCTTTGGGTTTGAATCACAAGCAGTTGGTGGTACATTTCTATGGGGAGGAAGTATGGCCTTCAAAAGGGATTTCTTCGACTCCTATGTCATTCAAGAGCTCAGTAAGAATTGGTGTGATGATTGTACTTTAACAAGAATAGCGAAGGAGAGAGGCAAAATAGGATTTGTCATGAACGCTATGCCTTTAAATGTTTTTGACGAGAAAGACCTTATAAACTGGTCTAAAAGGCAAATGATAACCGTTTACATGTATTCTAGGAAAGGTTTTTACGCATTTATCCTAGTTTCATTCTTCTTTCTCCTTTTCTTAGTACTCTTTCTCCTTTTCTTCTCCCATGTCTCCTCTATATTCCTTTCTCCATTGCTTTTATGGATAATAAAGAATATAATAAGAGGGCATAAAGTAGGCTACTCTTTATTACCTGCAATCGCTTCAATACCTTCAATGTTTTATACTTTGTTCTTAACTCCGTTTGTTTTGAAGCAAAAGTATATAATTTGGAGAGGAAATAAATATAATATATGATTTTGAAAAAAATGCTGATTATTGGAATTTTATTGCTTATCTTGTCTATAGGTTTAGGTGATTTTATAATTTCTACTAATTATCAAACTCTAACATTAAAGCCTTATCAGTCTACTACCATTTCGCAAGCAGAAGTTTTAGCAAAAGAACCCGTAGGTGTCCAATCAGTACAGGGTGCTATAGTCGATGGGACAAATATATATGCAGTAAGTAGTCCCTCTGCAATAGTAAATAATCAAAATAAGAGTGTTACATTGATTGTATTGCATAACAGTATACTATTGGATGTCGACTATTCTCTCATTCTCATAAGTTCTAGTTTAATAGTCTTTTCAATTCTAGGTCTTCTTTACACTTTCATGAAAAGTAAAGATAGAAGGAAAAATAACTCGTAGGAGAGATATCCCATTATCAAAATTTTCATGTAAAAACGGGACGAAGCGTAATACTTACTTAAATTTTCTTTGATTCTTTCGCTACTTTTTCTGCGATTTTAAACAGTTCTGGATACATTTCTCGTAGCCCTTTTTCTAGTGCATCTTTTGCAACTTTACTCATCTTGAAGCCTGGGATTGTATTGTATAAATATTGGAGTAAGAGATAAGATGGATAACTCCAGACACCTATCTTGGGATCCCTTTCAATAAATTTTTTCATGAACTCTTCTATGTTTTGGTTTACAGAAGTTTTTTCAATAGGCTGAATCTCTGACTGAATGATATTACTTTTATCTTCGACCTTTTGTTCGACTTTTTCCCCCTCTTTTTTCTCTTCCTCTTTAGGAACTTCCTTTTTCCCCTCTATTTTAGTCTCATTTAGGTTTTCCTCTTTTCTTTCTTCTTCTGTCTTCGTTTTCTTTCTATTAAAGATAAGATCTAACTCACTCAACTTTCTAACACCAATTTACCTAACTCTTCAAATACTGGTGAAAACTTTGGTTTCTTCACTCTAAACTCTTCATATCTGACTGCCGGAACTCCGAGTCTAGATGCTTCATAGAATAGTTTAGAGGGTGGAATAGCTAACTCTAAACTCTTCACTGAAGAGAACTCAATCTTCACTGCTTTTTTCGACATATTTGTTATTGCTATAGCACTCTTCTTTAGACTTGTAAGTCTAGAGTCTAGGTTCTTCGCTGCCTCTAATGCTAGAGGTTGTGGAGTTATAGGAGAAACTATTTTATCCGCTGCCATCATGGCTGAGACAGAAAGTGTACCCAAATTAGGAGGAGTATCAATAACTACTACATCGAAATTCTCCGAGATCTTCTTTATTCCCTCTACAATTCCTTCAACGTCACCGTTCAGTTCTAATCTCAATAAACCTATATGAGCCGGAAACACTTCTACATTAAATATGTTTACGCTCTTCTCTCCAAGCTTTAATTCTTTCTTATCTCTTTTCATTCCAAACGATACTGTTGCTCCTCCTTCTGGATCAAGGTCTATTAAAGCCACACTACTTTTCATTTTGCTGAGTGTATAAGCTAAATTAACTGAAGTTGTTGTTTTTCCTACACCACCTTTCTGATTTATTACTGTAACTATCATGTCTAGACTCTTTAGTCAGTAGTCTTAATTTTAGATTCTTCACATAATACTCTCCTTTATTGATAGAAAAGAGAAGAAAGGAGAGAGAAGTGTAATAAAAGGAAAAAGGGTTATAAGAGGTCTGCAATATGCAATGGTTTTAGTCCCATTTTTAGAAATGCTAAAGAACATGATGGATTTGTAGAGACTACAGTATTCACTCCACTCTTTAGAGTCTTCTCCTTCTTTACTGTCATGACTTTTTCAGCAATTTCTTCATGAAAGATAAAGTAATCCCCTCCGGCTCCACACTCAAAAGAGGGTTCTTCGGATTCAGAAATTGTAACGTTCATTCTATCTAGAACTTCTCTAGTATACTTGTTTAAGCCTAATAAATTCGCATGACAAGGTTCATGGACTGTTACTTTTCTTTCAACTTTAGGTAAAGGTAAATCAAACTTTATTAGAAATTCTGGAAAGTCAAAAACGTTTAACCCGTTCTCTTTCATGTGTGCAGAACAATTGGATGAAAGCGAAACCACCTTTTTTCCTTCAAATTCCTTCTTCAACTTCTCAATCAATTCTTTGCTTCTATTTAACTCACCAGAGTTTTTGTGAGCTAAACCACAGCAACCATTGTAAACTCTTACTCTATAACCAAGATTTTTCAAGTATGCTAATGCTTTTTCTACGGTATTTCTAAAGAACACTGAAGTAATACAACCGGGGAAGAGTATTAATTCTTCATTCTTATCCCTATACTCTAGAGGCTTCTCCGCCTTAGCTGGTATTTTCTTAGCATATTCTCCTCTTATAAAATAAGGTAAGAGTTGTGGTCTTTCAAGTAAGCTCAACATAGCTTTTTGTATGACATTAGGTTTTCTAACCCTAGTTATTATCTCTGAATAAATTACACCACTAGGGCATGCTAATTCGCATCTCCTGCAATACATACAAGTCTCAATACCTTCGCTAGGTATTGCTAGTTTAACTGCTGTAATTCTACCTCTTGGTGAATGCACTTCTGACCTTGTAACAACATATGTGGGACAAGCCTCTAAGCAAAATCCACAATGAACGCATTTAAGGACTTCTTCCTCTAATCCCATTCCCATAACACCCTCTCCTCTCTAGACTCTCCTTTACACCCTCCAAACATTTTGCATGGGTTGAATAAATTATAAGGATCAAAAGATGCCTTCACTCTTCTTAATACCTCTATCTCCTTTTCGTTATAGTAAATTCCTAGATATTTGATTTTCTCAATTCCAATTCCATGTTCGCCAGAAGGTACACCACCTCTTTCAATTACGAATTTCTCTATTTCGTCACTAGCTCTAACTGCCCTTACAAAACTGTCAAAATCTTCTGGGTTATAAGAAATAAGTGGATGTAAATTTCCATCTCCAGCGTGAAAAACATTAGCTATATAAACGTTATGTTTTTTTGCTATTTGAGAAATCCTTTCTAACACGTCTGGCAAGTCACTTCTGAGCACATTGCAGTCTAAAGTAACATATGCGGGTGCAATTGTACCCATAGCAGGGAAAGCCCCTCTTCTTGCATTCCAGAATCTAGAGTCTTCATTAGGAATGATAACTTCTCCTTCGTTTTCAGTTATTGCTCTCTTCACTCTACTCTCTTCCTCCAAAACTTGTGTCTCTTCCCCATCTAGTTCTATTAAGAGAATAGCTTCAACATCCGGCAATCCAGCTCTATATCTACTCTTCTCTATTGCTCTGATAGCATTTCTGTCCATTAACTCTAAACCAGATGGAATAACGCCATTTTGGAAGATACTTATTATCGCATTTGCGGAGTCCCTTATACTGTTAAAGACACCAATTACAGTCTTTTTCTTTTGTGGTTTAGGAAATAGTCTTAATCTAGCTCTTAATACTGCCCCCAATGTACCTTCGGCTCCTATAAATATACTAGTCAAGTTAAAGTAAGGGGAAGGGTAAAACTCTTCTACTTCTCCGTTTGGTAAAAGTACTCTTACTGAAATTATGCTGTTAAAAGTAGGGCCATATTTCACTACATGTATTCCCCCAGAATCGTGGGAGATGTTACCACCAATACTTGACACTTGATAGCTAGCAGGATCTGGGGCATAAAACAAATGGGGAGGAGAGTTTTTTGTTACAATTGCATTTGCAATACCCGGCCCAACCTCAATTTCTAGCCCCTTTTGTGAGTAAACGTGATTAAGTCTTGTAAGAGAGACTATGATCTCATCTCCCTCAACTGGTACTGTTGCTCCACTCAAACTGGTCCCAGAACCTCTAATAATTATCTTTTTCTTTTCAGATATCAGAAATCTAAGGACTTTAATCGCTTCTTCCTCGTTTCCAGGTAAAACTACAGCTTCCGGTTCTTTTTTCACAGCCGTTAATCCATCAAATCCGTAGAGTCTTCTCTCTTCCCCTGTAATAACCCATTTGTCCCCAACGATCTCTTTTAACTTTTTTAACATTAGTAATGATTGATTCATGTAGTTTAAAATGTTTATACCTTACGATTGTGAGGAGATGTATTTTCCCACATCTTACGAAGAGATTGAGGAGATTATAAAAAAAGCTATAGAGAGAAAACTTACTTTACATGTTATAGGTTCTGGAAAAAACCACATTGGAAAGAAGATAAATGCAGATATATGTATTTCCATGGAAAAAATGGATAGAGTAATTGAGATTTCCAAATCAGACCTATACGTCACTGCTCAATCTGGAATTGAAATTAACAAGCTTCAGCAACTCCTCTCTTCTCAAGGCCTTTTCTTACCTTTTACTTATTCTGGGACTTTAGGAGGTTTAGCTTCAACTAATAAGACTTCACTTTTCTCCCTTCTTTATCCATATCCAAAAGATTTTCTTTTAGGTGCTAAGATAATTCTAGGAGATGGAAGCGTAATAAGAAGCGGAAGTAGGACGACTAAGTTTTCTAGTGGATACAAATTATGGAAAGTTTTATCTGGAGCTTTAGGCAGTCTTGGAATTTATTTAGAACTAACTTTTCGCCTAATTCCTAAGCCAGAGAGAATAGTCTATACTGAAGTGTCTTCTCCACTAAAATTTTTGCCCTTAAGACCATGGGGGATCGTTTCCTTCGTATGGGATGGAATGCTAAAAAACTATTTAATTTTAGGAGGTTTTTGCAGTTATATTGATAAAATTTCTAAGGATAATTCTTTTTCATTGATAGAAGGCCTTCCTAATGATCAATTAGAATGTGAAAGAATTTTTGGGATTGCAGTACCTAGAGGAACAGAAGTAGAACTAATAAAGAACTTTAGTCAAGGTATAGCCTATGTAGGAAGCGGATATATTAGGGTTTGTGACGAAAAAGCTTTAGGGCTAAGGGCTCAAGGAGTTTCTGTTGTTATAGAGAAGGGGTGCAAAGACAATGAAGATTGTTTTGGTTTTAAATACTCAACTTTTAATATTTTAAAAAACGCTTTAGACCCTAATAACATATTTCCAACGGTGTTGTAATGAGTGAGGAATATTTTCTTCAATATAACGGTGAAAAAATCTTTGTAGTTCTGCTAGGATATTCTAGTAACAAATACTATTTATATTATCCTAAAGGAGACCTCCTCGTTATAGTTGATGAGAAGGGTAATATAGAAATGAAAGAAATAGTGGAAATAATAGGGGAATTGCCTTCAGGGTTTAAGGTTTCAGACTTAACTGAGCCGTGGGAAGAAGTAAAGAATAGAAAAGTGACATGGAAAATATTAGATAAAGAGATTGAAAGTGACAATGTGTATGTTGTTACCAAGTCTCCTAAAGACTATAAGTTGATTGAAAACGCATCAGCTCCAGATAGACTGAAGTCATTTGCTTTTCGTGATGCCAATCCGTGGGAATTTAAGGATTGGTGTTGTGTTTTAATAGTGTCTACTAAGGATGTTGAGGAGTTACCAAAATCATTTAAAAAGGTTTACTTTGAGAACGGAAAAATTATTGAAAAATAAGAAAATTTTTAATCAACTTCTCTTTCTTTCAGCAAATGCTCAATAATAGTTGTTAATTTCCCTTCTTTCTCTATTACTTGCTTTGCTGGAGGATTTTCTAAGTATGCTGGCGAATTAGAACTGATACGCTCTTCGTAACTTGGTACGCTTTCATTAACATAGAATATACCAATAGGTACTTTTTCTCCCCATTCCAAGCTTTTATCAATTGCTCTCTTAATTTTCTCACTTATTTCCTCAGGTTTCTTAACTACTGGATCCCAGTCTGGTAAGGTTTCAAGTTTGTAAATCCTTTTATCATACCACTCTTTAGTATTTATGTCGTTATAAGTTGGACAAGGTTGCAAAACGTCTATAAGAGCAAGACCTTTGTGCTTTACAGCAGCTTTTATCAATTCTTTCAAGTGTTTTACATCATATGCATAACCTCTAGCGACAAATGTGTAACCAGAAGAGATTGCTAAAGCTATGGGATTCACTGCATCATTTATGTTAGGTCTAGGTAAAGACTTAGTCTTCTCTCCTCTCTTTAATGTAGGTGAAGCTTGTCCTTTAGTTAGCCCATAAACGCCATTATCGTGCAGGATTACCACCATATCTATGTTTCTTCTTCCAGCAGCTACAAAATGTCCAGCTCCAATTCCTAATAAATCACCATCTCCTCCATTTACTATTACTGTGAGTTCTGGATTTGCTAGTTTAATTCCGCTAGCAAAAGCTATTGCTCTTCCGTGTAGAGTATGGA
>ERZ1684502.36-NODE-36-length-40907-cov-154.503868_pt1 | contig 40907 bp, 47 predicted proteins | sample MGYA00580192_ERZ1684502 | MGnify/ENA primary metagenome ERZ1684502 (study PRJEB41476, sample SAMN13258264) | hydrothermal vent metagenome | biome: caldera [ENVO_00000096]; feature: acid hot spring [ENVO_00002120]; material: acidic water [ENVO_01000358] | place...
AGCAGGTTCTTTGGAGAACTAACACCAATAAATGTGCATCTTTGGTCTCTTGCAGTACCAGAACTTATTGAGATGCTGGAAAATAAGGGAATAAAGTTCTCTAAAGTTGAAGAAGCTAAGAGCAAAGCGTTAGAAGTAATGAGAAGACCAAACATTCATGTAGCTAAAGTCATATATTCATACCTACCCGAGTTTGGGAAGCCATTTGATAAGGATTCTCATATTGCAATGACAACAGATGTCACGGGGCCGGGGATATTTGTGATAAAAGAGTTTGCAGAAAAAGCAAATGTTGACGTAGAACTAACTAGCATACCAGTAATTGACAGAGATCTTTGTGAGTTTGCCACAGAGAACTTCATCATACCAAATTCTACTATAGGTACTAATGGGGCTATTGTAATGTTTGTAAGCAAAAAGATTGCTGATGACCTTATTGATGATTTAAGGAAAGTTGGGGAGATGCCAGAAGTCATTGGATATGTTAAAGGCAAAGGGAATGGAACAGTGTATGCGCCTAAGGAAGTAATGAAGTTAATTAGGAGGGACAACGTACTTAAGCAGTTCAAAATTGTTGAATAACAAACTTTATTTTCTTTTCCTCTAATTGCGATTTATGCGTATTGGTTTAGCCGGCTTAGGAGTAATGGGATATAGAATAGGGGCAAACTTAGCAAAGGCAGGGAAATTAGATCTTGTTTATAATAGAACTACATCAAAGGCAGAGCAATTCAGCAAAGAATATGGTGTAAAATACACTACAGATCCTAAAGAGCTAATCAACTCTGTCGACTTTCTAATAACTATGCTATCTGATGATAATGCAGTGTCATCATTTCTTATGCCTCTAGCCCAATATTCTAAAGGGAAGATCATTGTGGATATGTCAACTATCTCTCCATCAACATCAATTGCTATAGCAAAAGAAGTTATGAAAAATGGAGGAATAATGTATGATGCCCCAGTTATTGGCACTTCAATCTTTGCAGAGCAAAAGAAGCTCACAGTTTTGCTTGGAGGGCCAGAAACTCATGTAAATACAGTTACTGATATTCTAAAAGAAACTGCATCAACAATACTTTACATGGGGCCAAATGGAATGGGGCTTTATGCAAAGCTTGTAAATAACCTTATGGTTGGGGTTTATGTGGCAGCCTTAGCTGAAGCTTATAACTTTGGAATTTCAGCTGGTCTGAAGCCAGAAGATATATACAAAGTGTTAGCGCTTTACGGCAGTGCTAAATCCCCAACTTCAGAGCTAAAGGTTCCAAAAATGATGAACTCTGATTATTCTACTCAATTTGCAACAAAGCACATGAGGAAAGACCTTGAAATTATAACTAAAGAGACCCAAAATCTACGCGTAATCAACCCATTATCCTCTTTAGCTTTGCAATTATATCGCATTGCAGAAAGCTTAGGATATTCAGAAGCTGACTACTCTGCAGTATTCGAGGTTTATAAGAAATCAAGTAAAAGGTAAAATGTCCTCTTTCCCAGTGAGCTTTTTTCTACCCCTAAATCCTTCTTCTGCATAATGCCAATATTGTATGTCTTTTTCATCCATTTTCCAGCAGAAATATGCTGGCCTATTGTTTATAACTGCAGGGAAGTCCACAAGCCCTATATCTGGGTCCCTAAGTATAACTCCCTTTTCAGTTATTTCTTTTACTATTCTATGAACTTGTAGTGTGTATTGCATTAATGCCTCTTTATCACCTTTCAAGAGAGCTTCCTCAGTCAAATACTTTATCTTTTTCATTTCCATTAATTTCGTCTTTAGCCAAGGTAGTAATTGCCTTGCTGTATTGAGATCAAAGTATGAATATTCCACATGATTATATCTCACTCTAAAGTAAAAAACTTAGCATAGACATCTGTCTAACCCGCTCTATGGCTAAGGTATTTAAAATTGTCGGACAAGATAATACTTGACCAAAAATGATATACAAAGAAATAGATTTAGATGAATATTTAACTTTGATGGCTTTAGGATTTTATTAATGAGATTGTCAGAGCAGTATATAAAAAACGCCTTGTCCTTAGCATTAGAAATTTTGCAGACAAAGGATTCAAGTAAAATTGCAAAAGTATGGGAAAATACGATAAAGGCAATTGTTGCTTATGCACAAGAAAAGAGCGGAAAGGAAGTCTTAGCTTATGCATTGGCTTTTTCTTTATCTTTACAAAGCCAAGATTTTAAATCTGATAATTTCTTTCCAATTATTACAGAAACTCTGAAAGTAGCAGAGAAAATAGGAATTGAAGACCCAGAGGTTAAAGAGTTATATGAGAAGGTAAAAGCTCAGACAAGACAGAGCTCTTCATAGTTCCGTGGGTTCTGACCTCATCACCACTTACCTTCTTCATTAGTAATAATAAGTGTTTTGCTCTTAGTCTCATCAATCCATTTTTTAACTAAATTCTTTTCTTCCTCATTTAAGTGAGCTTCTGGTTCTTCTATTATTATCAGCTCTTTTTCAGTACCCCTAGTTAAAAATACCTTTAAAGCTAGAAGGCTTAAGATGTTAGATGTGGCATTGTATAAAACGATATCATCTACGTAAATGTTATTGTTTTCATCAATCCATATTTTATGCCCTTCTATCTCATCAGAAAATCCTTGAGGTAATAGCATTGAATTAATGAACTCTGCTGCAACCCCAAACGCTTTTGGTATACCCGGGGCTCTTTCATATTGGTAGACGAGGAATTTTGAAAACGCATATAAGAGCCCAGCCCTTGATGAAGGTATAATGTAAGGCTTTATCTTCTCTAACCTGGAATAATAAAAGGAGTCAACTTGAAAGTTTCCTTGAATTCCAGAGGCTATTTGGCCAGGTTTTTCTTTAAATATAACATTTGCTGACATCTGTGTACCATTTAAAATCCCATTTAATTGAATTGCACCAAGATCTAGCTCAAATTTTCCTTTAAAGAAAGTTGATGAAATTTCTAAATCTGATCTTAAGGACTGAAGGAATGTCATTTCAAAAGTTTGTTTCCAACTCTCAAGGGGGTTATCTCCCTTTAAATAGCCATATAGCCTAGGAATGCTATAAACGCTTTTTAACAAATAATAAAGCATTCTTCCAACGTAGTATTTTTCGTCCCCTTGATCGTCTAGCACAACCTTTTTCTCTGATAAGTTCAAGATCTCCTCCTTCCCGTTTATGATAATTTTGGCAATCATCAATAAAGGGTAGCTTTATAGGTATATATTTTTCATATTGAATATGGTCTCTGTAGAAAGGTATGAAGTGTTCTTAGACTTTGATTTTAAGAATTTGAAATATAAGGGCTACGAGAAGATAACTGTTGCTACTGAAGATGAACTGACTTTAGATAGCGTTGATCTAACAATTCTCTCAGTAAAGGCAAATGGAAAACCTTTGCCTTTTGAGGTTTCAAACAATCAGTTAAAAATAAAGACTGGGAAATTTGAAGGGATTGTAGAAGTAGAATTTGAAGGGAAAGTTAAGGAAAGAGGGCTTGTAGGGATTTACAAAGCGCCTTACGACGGGAACTATATAATTTCAACTCAGTTTGAATCTGTTCACGCTAGGGAGTTTATACCTTGCATAGATCACCCAGCTTATAAGGCTAAATTTAAGATTTCTGTAAGAGTGGATAAAGACCTTGATGTAATATCAAATATGCCAATAGAGGAAGTTAAAGATGAGGGGGAAAAGAAAGTAGTTGTTTTCCAAGAAACGCCAAAAATGTCGACCTACTTACTCTATCTCGGCATTGGGAAGTTCGAGGAAATAAGAGATAAGCTTGGAGATATAGATATTATTGTTGCTACTGTTCCCGGTAAAGTGAGTAAAGGGAGATTCGCATTAGAAGTTGCTAAGAAAGTAATTGAGTTTTACGAGAACTATTTTGGGATTAAATATCAATTGCCAAAGGAGCATTTAATTGCAGTCCCAGAGTTCGCCTTTGGAGCAATGGAAAACTGGGGAGCAATTACATTTAGGGAGACTGCTTTGTTGGCTGATGAGTCTTCTTCAGTATATCAAAAAATGCGTGTTGCTTCAGTAGTTGCTCATGAGCTAGCGCATCAATGGTTTGGCAATTTAGTAACAATGAAATGGTGGGACGACTTATGGCTAAATGAGAGCTTTGCAACTTTCATGAGCCATAAGGCTATTGCAGAACTTTATAAAGAATGGGACTTTTGGGGGTCTTTTGTAAATAGTGAAACATCTGGGGCAATGTTTAGAGATTCATTAACTACAACTCACCCAATAGAAGCCCATGTGAATTCTCCAGAGGAAATTGAGCAAATATTTGATGACATAAGCTATGGTAAGGGAGCAAGCATTTTGAGGATGATAGAGGCTTACCTTGGACAAGAGGAGTTCAGAAAAGGAATTCAGTTATATCTAAACACTTACAAGTTTGGAAACGCTTCTGGAAATGACTTTTGGGAGAGCCTTGAGAAAGGCTCTGGTAAGCCTGTTGCCGATTTGGTTAAAGATTGGATAACAAAGGATGGCTATCCAGTAGTTTACGTTTCAGTAGATGGAAGTAAGATTCATCTAAGGCAAGAAAGGTTTTACTTGAAAGGAGGGGAAAAGAGGACTTTGTATAAAATACCGATGACAATAGAAGTAAATGGAAGGAAGTTCTCTTATTTAATGGATAAGGAGAGCGATACAATTGAAACTGGAAGCGATATAAAGACTTTAAAAGTAAATATAGATAGGACTGGCTTTTACAGAGTTCATTACGATGATTTAACTTACGTGTTTTCAGCAAATCTCTCTCATTTAGACAAGTGGGGATTGCTAAATGACTATTTCAACTTCTTCATTGCCAACAAGATAAGCTACTCTGAATATGAAAAAGTAGCAAAGCAATTCATGTATGATAATAACTACTTGGTTGTAAATGAACTAACTGGCGAGCTTTACTATTTATGGAGGGTAAATAAGGACAAGTATAAGCTGATTTACGATTTGTTAGGCTATCAAGTAAAGAACTTTGCTAAAAGGACTGACGCACTTTCACGCATGACTTATGGCTATTTGCTGAGTGCTTATGCATTTGTTGATGATAAATTTGCCTCCGGCCTTTCAGTGGCTTTTGATAAATATGATTCCCTAGATCCGAACATAAAGGAGGCAGTAGCAATTGCTTATGCAGTAACATATGGCGAGAAAGCCTATGACGATCTACTAGAGAAGTATAGAAAGGAGAGGTTTGATGAAGAGAAGACTAGGTTGCTTTATGCTTTGCTAAGCTTTAGAGAGCCTTATCTAGTTGTTAACACTATGAGCCTAGCACTTACTGGAGAAATAAAGAGGCAAGACGTTGCAAGGATATTGCCATTTGCCTCATATAACCCATACTCTCGTTTTGCCTTATGGAAATGGATAAAGACACATATGGAGTTCTTGAGAAGCATTTATGCAGGTACAGCAATATTGGCTAGATCATTAAGGAGTGCAATACCGTTCCTTGCATTAAATAACCCAGAAGTAGAGGAATACTTCAAAACTAATAAGTTCCCAGAAATGGAAATAGAAATAAAAACTGCATTAGAAATACTAGAGGCTTTAAAGAGAATTGCCTAAACTTTTATTTATTTCTTCTATTTCTTTTTCACTTAACTCGTCAAAGTATGTTATTTCTTCCAAATTTTCCTTTTTGCATAGCCTTAATGGCGTAATAATTCCCTTTCCATCAACTATTACAACAGTAAATCCCACTCTTTTATCTACTTTAACATAGAGGTTTTTCTCAATTTCTTTCCTTATTCCTTCAATCTCAGTCTCCCTTTGGTTAACTAATGCTTTAAGGACATTAGATTGGTTAACTAAAGTGTTTATAGTCTTCCTCGTGAAGTATATGAAAATTCCAGAAATTATCGCTCCAACTGCAAGTGGTGCCCAAAAGAAATTCTTTAAAAAAAGCAAACCAATGCCTAACAATGCCAAAATTAATACTATTGGAATTACAATTTCAAGATTTTTATACAACCTTTCTTTTCTTTCATTTTCCTCAATTTCCTTCATATAGTTTTTTATTTCATCAATCCCATAAGTGTTCTTTTTGCTTTCTAGCCAATCAGCCCAGTTTGTATCTTTAGTTATTACACTTACCTTTACACCCTTTGAAGCCTTTGCTAAAAGCAGTTCTGCAATTTCATCACTCAGCTCTTTTGTTATTACAGTTATTGATTTTTCGCCAGAGTTAATTAGCTCCTTAATTCTGTTAAATAGCTCTTCAGCCTTGATAAACTGCATCTTTTCACCTTACAGTATTACAATTCCCGGACTAAATGGCAGTGCAAGGTCTTTCTTACCCTTTATGTTTGGGGCGCTTTCATCGTTAGAGGAATATACAATTATTTCAGTAACGTTTAGCTTATCCATTAAGAATCTTACGTTTTGAACTATGATTTCCTTTTCATTTATGTCATGCTCAACAAGCAAATCTCTAATTGCTGAAGGCAAAGTGTTCGCTAGCTCATAAATTCTTTTAGCGATTCTTTCCTCAGCTCCATTTTCCATTATGAATTCTTTTAAGCTCTTCCTTTCTTTTATTGCTTTTATTGCATTTTTAAGTAACTTCTTTAAGTTCTCATCTTCATTAACGTAAATGACGAGTTTTTCAGCCTCCTTCCCTAGCTCAGAAGATAAAGAGTTAACAGTTTCAATTAAATTCCTTAGATACTCAATCTTCAATAGTGCCTCTCCATTATATTCTACTTCATCAACGCTTGGGAATTTTTCATTAGCAATTAATGTTGAGTTGAACTTATGCCATAGCTCTTCAGCTAAGTGGGGCACAATAGGAGATATTAGCCTAAGCCATATAGATAATACTTTCCTTATTACCTCACTATTTATTTTTGAGTTCGTTAATTCAATATAGTCGCGCAGTGTCTCATAAATTGTGTAAAATCCTAAAAGGTAAACAGTATGCAAATCCAGTTTGCTGTAAGCGTTATCTATCTCCTCTATATAACGCCTAAACATAGACATAAGCCACAAGTCTGCATCTCTTTTCTCTTTAACTCCCTCAACCTCTAATAATTTAGATGACAAATCAAATATCTTCCTTAGTTGTTCTGCTATGCTTTTTGCAATATTAGAGTTAAACTCGATGTCTTCAGAAATTGAAGATGTTGAAGTCAATGCCACTCTAACAGTATCTACTCCGTATTCATTTATTGCCTTATTTAAAGGATAAATGTTCCCAAAGCTTTTGCTCATCTTCTTTCCTCCAACCCTCATGAAGCCATTAACTACTATCTGCTTAGGAAGCATCTTATCTCCAAAGATAGCAATGTGATGGAATATATAGTAAGCTAAGTGATTTTGAATCAAATCTCTCCCGCTGTGCCTAGAATCCACTGGATACCAATATAGGAATTCATTCCTTATCTCTTCTAATTCCTCTTTCGGAATGCTCAGCTCTTTAGATATTTCTTCCGGATTTCCTCTGCCTAGAAAGACATAGTCCCAGAACTTGTCATTAAGAAGGGATATTGGATATTTGTTAAGCTTATGCGCAACTGTATAAAATGCAGTGTAAATTGTTGAATCGCTTAGGCTGTCAATAATCTCTTTCTCGTCCCATGGAAGCCTAACCCCTAAACCTCTTGATCTAGTAAAAGCCCTAGGTTGTAAATTAAATGCTACTTTTTCAATCTCTTTTCTAGCATCTTGAGGAATGAAGGCAACCTTGTTAAGTGAGCTAAGTACTGATGTTTTCCATAATGGGTTTGAATAATCAATAAACCATTGCCCTTTAACCATTTTTACAACAATTTCTGCCCCACATCTACAATAAACCGGGCCGTTGCTTATTTCATAAATTGTAATCCTAGAGTTTAACATATTAAGCAACTCCCTTGTTCTTTCTCTAGCGTCCTTAACGCTCTTCCCTGCAATTTTATCTCTCACAAATTCCTTCATGAAATCTGGAACCAAATCTACAATGTCCTCTCTCATTCTCCCTCTGTGATATTCAATTCTGTAAAGCGTGTCAATATAATCCTTTAATTCAGCAGGGTTTTTGGTTTGGGCAATTTCAGTTAAACGAACTCCAGGCAATTCACCTAGCTCCTCGTCGTCAGTAACTATAACTGGGATTAGCTCAAATTCTTCATTCAACTCAGTTAAAGCTAAGTAATGGATTGGCTCATGAGAGGGTACAGCCATAACGACCCCAGTCCCAATCTTAGGCTCAACGTATTTGCTTCCAATTACTTTCATTTCCTTTTCGGTTACTGGGTTCTTTGCTGTCAGATTCGCAAACTCTTTCCCTTTCTTTTCTTCCTCTTTTTCAATCTCTATCTGGTATTTTAACTTCTCAAAAGCCTCCTTTGATATTACAATTCTTCTTCCAAGCTTATCCCTTGCTATTACATAATCTGCATCAGGGTTTACAAGGATTGCTATTGCCCCAAATATTGTTTCTGGCCTAGGGGTTGCTGCAACAAAATAAAGGTCTTTTGAGGGGAAGTAAATTGCATCTAAATCAGTTATTTCTGGCTCAACATCACCCTTTGTGTCATGCATTCCTACTGGGAACTGGTCTCTAGGGCAATAAGGTACTGGAGAGTCTTCTCTTTTTATATAGCCTAAATCCATTAGCCTTTTGTACTGCCATTGAATAAATTTTTCAAAAATAGGGTCGACGGTTGTGAATTCCCTTCTCCAATCAACGCTTAGCCCAATCTTTTTCACAGTATTTTTCATATCATTCTTGAAATATTCAGCCAAATAAGTTGGGTCTGAGAACTTCTCAATTTCCTCTCTTGGTATTCCATAAACGTTAATAAAAGTAGATATTATATCTTCGTCTTTCCTCTTTATTGCATCTGAAATTGAGAGAATAGGAGTTCCAGTGAATTGGAATGCAAATGGGAACAACACGTTATATCCTTTCATCCTCAAATATCTTGCGTAAATGTCTGCAGTTATGTAAGTCCTTCCATGACCTATATGCAAAGGGCTGTTTGTGTATGGAAATGCTACAGTGATCATCCTTTTTTCTCTTTTTGGATCTGGGTTTGCTTCAAATACTTTAGCCTTTTCCCATTCATTCTGCCATTTCTCGGCAATTTGATTAAGGAAATTAGCGAAACTCACAATTACTATTAAAAAGAACTGATATATTAAGGTATAACTTCTGTTGAGTCATCTGTAGGATTATAGTACAAGTCGCTAAGCCTAATAACACCTTGCTTTATTAATTCTTTAACTTCTGGTATAATTGAGAGAACTGTTCTTAAATATTCTTTTGTTACTTCATCAACAGCCTTAAATCCTTCTTCTCCCCAGTATTTCTCTTCCATCGCATAAAGGCATCTCCCTCCGCAATAGTCTCTATATTCACACCTCTTGCACTCTTCTGGCAAAGGATCTTCTAAAAGCCTAAATGAATCCAAAGTTCCAAGTTCAGCCCATTTCTCTCTAACAGCAATTGGGCAAGACAAAACCCTTCCGTCAGTAGTTATTGAAACGCTTTCATAGCCTGCACCGCAGGGAGAACCTCTATATTTCTTAAAGAAGTATGCACTTATCACACCAAGTATTGGAATTATTTTAACTACTTTTCCTTGCCTAAGTTGGGACAAGAAATAATCTACAAGCTTTCTTATTCCGGGCAAATAAGAGCGATAAGCCCATTCCTCAAAGTTCCATCTCTCGCTCCAAACTACGTTTAATTGCCAATGTATTTTGTCAAAAACTCCTAGAGAGAGAAGATGCATTACCTCTTCATAAATGTCAGAATCCTCAGTCACAGCCATTCTTGCAATAGTTTCGACGCCAAGCTCTTTCAAATATTTTGCATTTTTAACAACGATCTTGTAAATCCCTCTCCCTCTATGTTTATCTGTTATTTCCTCTCTTCCATCAATAGAAAGAAGTGCAACGTTCATCCTCTTCCAATATCTCTCTGGCAAAAGCCTTATTGCTGTGCCGTTTGTTTGAACCCCCCACCTTTTTGCCCTTATGTTGTCCATTACCTCCATTATGAATTTAGGATTTAATAGAGGTTCTCCGCCATAAAATATAACTGTTGCATTAGGATCTTTCTCTATAGCGCTCTTTAACTTTTTCACATCGTATTTAACTCCCCAAGGGACAATCTCTTTGGGGAATGAGCCTCCACAGTAATCGCACTTTAAATTGCATTTTCCAGTAGTAAAGACCAGCCAAAGCATTCAAATCACTTTCAGAAGTTCCTTCATCCACTTCATTCCATAATAATAGTCCTCAACTCTAATGTTTTCGTTAAACGAATGAATGTTTGAGCCATAATAATCTACTCCAACACCGTCAGCTATTTGATTTAATTTCAAATATCTAGCTACCATTTCCATAGGCCCAGTGCCGGGGCTGTTTGGCAATACAACTGGATCTTGATTATATACAGCCTTTGCAGATTTAATTAGGGCTTGCGAAATCTCGCTACTTATTGAAGTCCTATATGGCTTTACTCTTCCATGAACTATTATCTCAACGTCATAGGGTGATACATACTCCTTTAAGAGGTTTAGAATCTCATCAGGATCTTGATCTGGCACTAGTCTAAAGTCAAGCTTAACAAAGGCATAAGAAGGAATTACAGTTTTTGACCCTTCCCCCGTATATCCAGCATAAATACCGTCAATGTTGCAAGTAGGCTCTGAGACAAGCTTAACTAAAGCATCTTTTTCCTCAATTTTCTGCTCTATAGCTTCCTCTAAGTATTTTTTGTCAACGTTAAGATACCTCTTTTCTTCTTCACTTAACCACTTTACCTTGTCATAAAACCTTGGAATTAAAACCTTCCCGTCTTCAGACCTAAGAGAGCGCAAAATGTAAATTAAGTCCCATGTTGGGTTTTTAGCTATCGGGGCATACATTGAATGCAAATCTTTAGGAGTTCTCTTCCTTAACTCAACATATAAAAGCCCTTTAACTCCTAAGACAATTTGGGGAGCATCATTTGGAGCCCTTCCAGAGCCCTCCCATAACACGTAGTCAGCCTTAAGCTTCTCAGCGTAATCCTTGAGGAACTCTTCCATATTAGGGCTTCCAATCTCTTCTTCGCCTTCAAAAAGGAATTTAATGTTTACGTGAAGCTTGCTTTCTTTCATAAATTCAATTATTGCTTGCAATCTAGCCATTAATGTCCCTTTATCATCTCCAACACCTCTTGCGTAAATCTTGTTATCTTTTATTGTTGGTGTAAATGGGTCAGTGTTCCATTTATCTAAAGGCTCTGCTGGCTGAACGTCGTAATGATTGTAAATTAACAAAGTCTTGCTAGCTCCTACGTTGATTTCTCCATAAATATAAGGGTTTTTCGATTTATGCCTTATTAACTCCGCATATATTCCGTGATCTTTCATGTAATCTACAAGAAATTTTGCCCCTTCTTCTCCTTTTCCCTTAGCTGATGTAGTGTCTATCCTTAGAAACTCAAAGAGGTCTTGTAAGTAGTCCATAAGGATTTTTAATTGAAACGGATAAATTAATTTATGCTTAAGTATGTCGAGTATACAAGGCATTCAATGGCAGAGCCTTTGCTCAGCGTAAATATATACAAAAAAGTGGAAGATGGCAAAGTGATCTCAGTCTTTAAGGTTTTGCTCTACAAGAACATGAGCATTACTATTTATGAGAGTGATAAACTAGAAGGAGGGGAAGTAATAGAGATGTTGCCAGGGAAGTTAGATTCTATAGTTAAGATTATTAATAAGTATTACGATGAAAAAACAGATGATTTAACAATTTTTGGTGAGCAAAAGCTTGTAGATGAGTTGCTTGAAAAGCTTAGCAGATGAAGAAAAAACTGGGACAGCTGATTGGTGAAGAGCCATTCATGCGCTGATTATCCGAAAATGAACTTACCCCATTTAGCCCTAATTATTGCCCCTAGTATAAGGAATATTATCGCAATTGGCACTGCAATGTAAGGCACTAATTGCCATCCTGGGAGTTTAATTAATATTTCCGCAACCCATATTGTTAACGTTAGAAAAGCTACTAATGGAGCTAGAACAACAAACCATGTAGTTGCGCTCCATTTCTTAGATGTCATAAACAGATATATCTTTACTTGAAATTTAAGCTTGATTATTTAAAACTTTAGAAATTAACATATACATTTCCTTGTCCCTTTCTTCTATTCTTTTTAAAGTCCAAGGCAAAAGCCCTTTGTTCTTTACTCCTTTAATGACTGACTTCAACCAAGATTCATAAACCTTTCCTCCACCCTTTTTATAGTAAAACTCCTCTAGCTTCTTTATTGCCTCTTCTTCTGACAAACCCTTAACGTTAACTAAATATCTGCTTGCAACATATAATATGAACCTTTTCCTAGCATCTGGAAGCCCTTCCTCTAAGACCTTATCAATCCACTCATAATTCACTTTTCTAGGCTTTGGTGGGAAAAACCCTTCAACCTCAAAAATCAGTTCCCTTTTTTCATTATAAACTTTTGATGTCTTTCCATCAAATTCAACATACCCTGCTGGGGTATCATCTGGGTAATGTAAAATTATTCTCATCTATTAATTAATTGTTGCCCAGTCATTTTTAACCTTATGGCGCAGAAAGAGCAAATATCCCTACCTTTAGTTGTTGGCCTTCCGCATATTTTACAATAGCTTACCTCTTCCTCCTTCTCATATTTTTCTTTAAGTGCTGGCTGGATCTTGTTTATAAAGTTCTCTACAAGTCTTAACATAAAGCCTGGTATTGAATCTTCTAACTCCTCAAGCTTTCTCCTTATTGTATCTTGTGTTGCACCTCCAACTCTAAAGCTATGTGGGCAAGAGTCATAAATGAATGGAATGCCTTTTACAATAGCATAAGTCATAATTTCTTTCTCATACATTAAGAACAATGGCTTAACTTTCTTTGTCTTATAACCAAACTTTGGCGGAGTAATGATTTCTAACCTTGATAAGTCATTAACGTCACCGCTATAATAGCCAGACATTATGAACTGAGCCATATCATTTAAGTTGTGTCCAGTTGCAACTGTATCTGCCCCCACTTCTTCTGCAATTTCATTTAAAGTATATCTTTTTACTAAGCCACATGTGCTACAGACTGGCCTATGTATTTTTACTTTAGCCTCATCAATAGTAAAGCCATATCTTTCCTTAATTTTTACTACGCGATATTCAACTCCAAGCATTTCAAAGTTCTTTACGGCAAGCTCAGCACTCTTGCTAGAGTAAGCCTTTCCCATATCAATTCCTAAATCTATGTGAATTCCCACAACTTCTAACCCATGTTTGTCTGCATATTTCTTCATTAAATGCAACAAAGTGGTGCTATCTTTTCCTCCAGATACTGCAACTGCAACCTTTTTTGATCCTTCAAACATCCTATATTTATCAACTGTTTTTTCAAATCTATTCTCAAACCACTCTATGAAATGTTCTTTGCAAAGTGCTAGATTAGCGTAAGGGATTTTAATAATTGCCTTATTGTCGCACTTACTGCATTTCATATAATTTAATAACTTCTTCAAGGTAAATAAGTGTATGGAGATTTTAGCGGAGCTCCACCCGAAGACTAAGATGGAGAAATTGCAAAAAGAGATTAAAGACCTAGAGCCTTTTGACGGATTTGATTTGCCAGACTCCCCCTTAGGATATCCCTCTGTATTGCCTTCAGCAATTGCTGTATTAATCAGAAATGCTTACCCAGACAAAAGGATAATAGTAAATCAAAGGCTACTTGATGTAAATGAACTTTACGTTGCTTCCCTCTCCTTAACCTCAAAGCTGATAGGCTTTGATATAATGTTTACTCAAGGAGATAAACCAAAGATTGGCAGAGAAGTTGGGTATTTGACTTCTGAGCAAGCAATCCTCCTTTCAAAGTATTACAACAAGAACTTGAGGGCTGGGTTATTAATTAGCATGAGGAGGAGTAGAGAGGAAATTTTAAGAAGGTTGAGCTTTGAACCAGCAGACTTCTTCCTTTTATTAAGATTAGAAAGTGAAGATCAGCTAGAGGGATTGCCTACAAACAAATTAATTCCTTATGTTATTGTTAGAACAGAGAAAAACAAAGAGATTGCAAACTCTTTATCTCAGCCAACTTTTGACGAGAACTTTGTACTGGATTTCATTCACAGACTTGAAGATAAGGGGGTTCAAGGAGTTCTTTTGTCTTCTTTAGGGGACACAGAAGCTTTAGTTAGGATAATAAGAAAATATTAATGGTGATGAGAAAAAGGGATCAGATCTGTGAAGAGCGGGATAGGGGCTGATCAATTTGACTTTTTATATACTCAACAACACAAGGCAAGAACTCTTCTACCCTTTCATGAATTACTAAATCAGCAACCTCATCTAAAGGCGTTTCCTCAGCGTTAATGATAATCAATTTTCCTCCATATTCCTTAACTGTCAATGGAACCATATTTGCTGGGTAAACAGTTAAAGAACTTCCTATTGCTAAAACTAAGTCGCTTTCTCTAGCTATGCTCAAAGCTTCATGAATGTTATAAACTGGCTCTCCAAAAAGGACTACATCTGGCCTTATAATTCCTCCGCATTCGCATTTAGGCGGTAATTCTCCCTTGTCTATCTTTTCCAAAACTACTTTGCTGTCGTATGTCCTCAAGCACTTTACGCAATAACTTTTCCTCATATTGCCATGGAGTTCAACAACGTTTTTTGACCCAGCTAATTGATGAAGACCATCAATGTTTTGCGTTATAATATATTTGATTAGCCCCATTTTCTCAAGCTCTGCCAAAGCGTAATGGGCTTTGTTTGGCAAGGCAGTGAAGAGGCTTCTCATCCTTAAAGAGTAGAACTCCCAAAATCCCTTTGGGTCTTTGTTGAAATACTCTATAGTTGCTAACTCTGGAGAGTACTTCTTCCATAAGCCATTTGGCCCCCTAAAGTCTGGAATCCCAGAAGCTGTGCTTATCCCAGCTCCAGTAAAAGCTATTGCGTAAGTAGAGGTCAACAACATATCGCCAACTTTATTGCATTCCATGAGTATAAGATAGATAGGAAAAATAAAAATGATGAATTTGCCGAGTCCAGAGGGATGAAGACAAGGTCCTCCTAACTGACATAGCAAATTGTTGTCTCTTCATATTCTATTCTGTCACATTCAATCCTCTTTACTCCTACAAATTTGCTAAGTTCCCTTTTAAGCTCTGGAGTAATGTAAACAACCTTGTAGGCAGTCAATAAATACCAAATGTCTCTTTGAGAGACAGTTATTAAATCCGGCTTTAGCTCTTTTAAAGCGTTTAAACCCTCATCTACGTTTTTGTCTGTGCCAACTATTCTGTATTCCTTAATAACGACCTCTCCGTCAACTTCACAAACTGTTAAACCATCTACGTAAATTGTTAGTAGAGCATTGTTCTTTAATAAAACTCTTGTGTCAGTCCCTTCAAGCTCAATGTTGTACTTTTTTAAGTAACCTTCCCACCTTTTCAGCTTTCTTCCTCTCAGCTTATAGCTAATGATCGAATTCAAGCTAAAAGACTGAAGGGCATCTAAAGGCGTTATTAAAATGAAGTCTGGATCTCTGAAGATCATACTGCCTTTACATTGAGCCTCTCTAATTTCTCCGTCACAAACATAAGAGTACTCAGGCAAAGGGGGGACTATAATCTCCTCAACTTTCCTTGCAATTAATTTTATCACAAGAAATTCTTATCCCTGCAAATATTATGCTTTTATAGAATCCTTCAATTACTTTCTTATTTGAATATTTTTCATAATTCTTTCCCTTCATGGAGAAATGTAAGTTTAAAATCTAAAATTAGCTAAGATTTAGATTAATTAGATAGAATTAATTTCGTTCAAAAGGTATAAAGCTTATAAACAGTTTAAGCACTTGTAATTCTGATCAACAATGAACAAATACTATATAGCAACATTTTTAGCATTAATTATAGATATAATTCTATATTCAATATTTCCGGTCTTCAACAAAATAGAGCCGACGCTTGATGGACTACCATTCTTCTATGTATATCAAACAATAATGCTAGTAGTAACAACGATAATCTATTTGATAGTAGCTTTAATAAAGGGGTGAGGGAAAATGGCAACTGGGCTAAATATTGATTGGGTAACAGTAGCAGTTTTCTTAGTCTTATTTGCCATTTTCGCTTTCTTAGGATTTTATGGAAGTAAATGGAGAAAGGGAGATTTAAGTAAGCTAGATGAGTGGGCATTAGGAGGGAGAAGATTGGGATGGCTTCTGACATGGTTCTTACTAGGAGCCGATTTATTTACAGCTTATACATTCATTGCAGTTCCATCAGCCTTCTTAGCTAATGGTTCTATCTATTTCTTTGCAGTGCCTTATGTAGCATGGGGCTTTGGTTTAGCAATGCTAACTATGCCTAGACTATGGACTGTAGCTAAAAACAAAGGATATGTAACTGCCGCAGATTATGTAAAAGATAGGTTTAACAGCAGAGAGTTAGCAATAGCCGTAGCGATAACTGGAGCGGTTGCAGAATTGCCTTATATTGCTTTGCAAATAGTTGGAATGGAGGCAGTGCTAGCAGTATTACTATTAGGCCTTGGAGTTTCAAGCAAAACAGTTACTGAAATTGCTTTAATATTAGCGTTTATTGTTTTAGCCGCTTTCACGTTTACTTCTGGTTTAAGAGGGGCTGCATTAAGTGGCATATATAAAGATATTCTAGTATGGATTACAGTAATAACTACTATAGCAGTAGTTTTAGTTCACTATGGTAATTTTAGTTTAGCTTTAGCTAATGCTCATGAATACAAAAATGAATTAGTTGCAACTGGAATTGCGAAATCAAAGCCGTTCTATTCACATTTACCAACTGATAAACTCTACTTAGCTTACTGGAGCTTAGCTTTAGGAAGTACTTTCGCTTTATATCTATATCCCCATGCAATAAATGGGTCTTTGTCTGCTCAAGACAGAGAGAAGCTGAAGATTGGCACTGCATTGTTGCCAATATATGGCATTGGCTTAGTTTTGATTGCATTGTTTGGTTTGCTGATTTATAATGTTCCAAGCGCAATTAATTTAGTGCTTAAAGCTAAGACGGGTGCAGTAACAGTTCCAGCTTTAATTGCCGCAACTACCCCAGATTGGTTTGTAGGCCTTGCGTTTTTAGCAATTTTCATTGGCGGTCTAGTCCCAGCAGCAATAATGTCAATAGGTGTAGCAAACCTATTTGCAAGAAACGTAATTGGGGAGTTTGTCAAGTTGTCTCCAACTAGTGAGGCAAGATTAGCAAAGTTCTTGTCAATGTTATTCAAGTTCATTGCATTAGCATTTGTCTTTATAGTACCATCAACTTACGCTATACAGCTGCAGCTACTAGGAGGTATAATAATAACTCAAACTTTGCCAGCAGTGTTCTTATCTTTGTTTACTAACAAACTAGAGAAGAACTCTACACTTGCAGGATGGGCAATAGGTATAATAACTGGGGTTTACCTAACGCTTTACGTTAATCATTTCGGGCCATTAACAACTTCGTTGTTTGGAACACCGTTAGGCCCTATCTACATAAACTTGATAGCGCTTTCAATTAACTTAGCAGTAACTGGTGTAGGTTCTGCTATTGCATATCTTGCTGGTTGGAGACCATATACTACAATTACTGAAAAAGACCTAGAGGAAATAAGACCTCCAACAATAGGAAAAGAAGAGTAAATTTCTTTTTTCTTCCTTCCTTCTTTTTCTCTTTACATTGCGTTAAATAAATCAAACAACATTATATCTTCAAGCAACGTAGCTTCTATTAAAGATAATGTAAGCATTAATGGGATTACATCTGCAAATTCTGGTGGTATCTCTTCCCCTTCTTGTATTATTTGTTGCAACTGGTTTGCCCTTTCTTTTAACCTCCCATAAGCCTCTGAAGCCTTTTCTAAGCCTGTCGGCGTTAACTCATAAACAGTCTTTTTGAAAATTAACCCCTTTTGAGTTTTCCTAACTAATTTTTCGTTTTCTAATACTCTAAGGGTTGCTTGAACGTAGTCAATTTCTTCTTGTACAGCGCTTGCAATTTCCTCTAGAGTAGCGCTTTTCCTATCGTAAAGGTAAGCTAGTACTTTGTCCCTCAAATACATATGAGATTATTGTTTTCTTAATTTAAAAAGATTTTTATAAAATGATTCATCTTTGTAAAACTACGTAGTTTGACTCTTCTTTTACCACTTTCAAGTCCTTCAGAACCTCTGGCACTTTAGGTTTTTTGTCGTCTTCACCAACAAGAACTACTTTTTCAAAGTTGTCTTTAATTTGAGAAAGCAATTTATTTACAAACTCCTCATTGTAAATTGCCCTTATTGCCTCAAACTTGTAATAACTCCCATCTTCAAAGTACTTCTTGTAATACTCCTTCCATAGATCTACTATTTTTCCATCTTTCTTTGCTTGAGAGCTAAATAAAGGCACAACGGCAACCTCTCCCTTTAATTGGTTAGTAAACGTTAACCCCTTGAAATATGAATCTATAACTTCAAAGAACTTGTTCATGTAATAAGTTGCGACCTCTTCAACATAAACCTTATCTTTATCATACTTGCTGTGAAATTCTGAGTAAAGGAAGTTGTAGGCATCAATTATTTCTTTCCTCCTCTCCTTTAGGAAGTCAAAATATTTAGCGTTTTTAACCCTAACTGCCATTCCAACAACTGTTATCTCATTTCCCTCTATTTGCAGTTCCTGCTTTAAATCTCCAAGAGGATGGGCCCCTATTCCGTAAATAACCCCTTCTTCTGGTGTAACAGTGGAGTGAAATACAATTCTGTAATGATCTAATAGCTCAACATTTGGATACCATTGTTTATACTGTCTGTACCCATCTCCTTTTCTCTCCTCTATGTTTTCATAAATTTTCTCAAATGCCTCTTCATAGCTATCAAACTTACCGTTTAAATCTCCATAAGGGATGAAAATTGGTTCCCCATAACGAGGTGTTAAATACTTAAGCCCATAATATTTAGCAATATCTGGCAAGTTTGCATCCATAACAGTCTTTAGCACAAGTCTCATTTTTTCTGGTAAATGATCTATGTGATATATTTTTTCTTTCGATTTTCCAAATAAAGGCATTGATTATATATACCAATTTTATAAAAATAAAATTGCTTGTGAATGAATACGTCTGACGTCGTTTACCTTACTTTATTAGAGCTATCAATTTTGCTAACTGCAGCTCAAGCAGTTAGAGTCCTCACTCAAAGGTATTACTTACCATCAATTTTTGCAGAGCTTTTAGTTGGAATGATCCTTAGCCCTTACGCTTTAGGCGAGTTTCTAAATTCGGTATTTCACGTTGATCTATTCCAAATAAATTCTTACTTAATTCTCTTTGCAAATTTCTCAGTTATCCTTCTCATTTTTGCTTCTGGTCTTTCTCATGGGTTTAAGAATTTGAGATCTTCTGGTCTTTTGGGATTTTTAGCAGCGACATTTGGTGCACTTATTCCAGTAATTCTTGTCTACTTTGCCTTTAGAATAATCTATCCTTTAGAGGTTTCCGCCCTAATGGGTGCTGCCAGTGCTGCAACTAGTTTGGCAGCAACTTCTTCAATAATTGAGGACTTCAAGCTTTATAAGGAGAATTTCTCTAGAATTATGATTTCTGCTGCCGCCTTAGATGACGTCGTGTCCTTAATAATTCTTTCAGTTATATTGGAAATAGAAAGCATAAAGGTTCTCTCTATTCTAAATATTGCATATAATGTTTCAATAACAATTTTATCATGGGTAATAATTCTCTTCCTTTCTGTTGTTATAATTCCAAGAGTTTTATCTCGCGTTAGAGACGAATTAGTAAATCAAGTTTCCCTTTTCATCCTTTTCCTCCTTGTCTTCCTAATGCTTTTATTAGGCTTTTCTCCTATTATAGCCTCATTTATAGCTGGTGTTGCTGTTGGAGAAAGCATTAAGTCATCAAAGATCTCTTCCTTCACCTCTACGCTCTTATCCATCTTCGGCCCTATCTTTTTTATTTATGTTGGAATGGAAACCCCAATCTCAGTATTTATTAACATAGACGATGTGCTTTTAGGCTTATTAATGGCATTTTTAGCTTCGATAGGTAAAATAGCAGGTATTTTCCCATTTGCATTTTTATATACAAAGAGCGTGAAAGACTCATTCTTGGCTTCAATTGGAATGCTGCCTAGAGGAGAAGTAGGGTTAGTTATTGCAACTCTAGGGTTGACATCTGCTATATTTAACATTGATGAGTTTTCTCAAGTTATAATAATGGCTTTAGTGACCACCATAGTTGGCGGGGTTTTGTTTACTTACCTAGTTAAAAAGTGGGTAATTGAAGTTAGGAAATAACTCAGCTTAAAGGAATCTCTTCATCAATCCGCTACGGCCGCTCACATCACCAATTTTATTATCGCGTTTAAGAATTAAAACGTAATGATCGCTTGCACAAGGGACTGTTATGACACTTGTATATTTGATGAGAAATACAAGCCATTGAACATTTTCCCAATTAACGGCTTTACTTGCTCAAGGGGTATTGCAGACCTTAAGAGAAATGAGAAAAATAGGGTTGAATCTGCTTACATAGACGGTAAAGAAGTCTCTGTTGAAGAAGCTGCACGCCTTGTTGTGAAAAAAATAAAAGAGGTAAAAAAAGAAGAGGTAATCCATATCGACTATGACGGAAACCAGGGTCTTTTAACTTGGTACTACCCTGCAAGGTTCTGGAACGCAATAGGTTCTGCATCTACAGACTACTCAATTTGTTCTGCTGAGGGGCATGAGGCAATAAAACTTCATTATGGGACTTCATTTGGAGCTTTACCAGAGGACTTTCTTAAGTATAATGCAGTAGTGTTTTGGGGCTCTGAGGCAGCTTTTTCCTTTATTCACGGATGGAGGCTCTTGAAAGACAAGTACAAAATAACAATTGACGTTAGGCTAAGCGAGACAGCGAAAAGAAGTGAAAAAGTATATATCGTAAACCCTGGATCTGATGCATTCTTAGCAATTGGAATAATTAAAGTGCTTTTTTATGAGGGGCTTTATGACTCTTCTCTACTTGACGATGTTGAAGCTTTGAGAGAGTATGTAAACAAATATGATATGTCTTTGATTGAGGAAGTCACTGGGCTTAAAGAGGAGGAAATTGAGGAATTAGCTGAACTATACTACTATTACAAGCCATTGACTATCATTGGCTTTGCTCTTGGTAGAACTGTTAATGGCGGCGATGCAATTTCACTTATTTCTTTAATTCCTGCCCTTTTAGGAATGAAAAGAGGGTTTTTCTACTCAAATAGCCAAGGGTGGGGGATCGACTTTTCTTACCTCAGAGGACTTCACATTTCAAAGCCCAGCAGAATTGTTGGAATGGCTGAAGTGGGGAAAGAAGTTGAAGAAGGGAAAATCAAATTCATATTTAGCTGGAATTCAAATCCCATTCACTCTTTGCCAATGGCTGATAGAATTAAAGAGGCTGTAGAAGAAGGTAAAGTTTTTCTAGTTTCTCACACCCCATTCTGGGATGAGACAAGCAAAATAGCGAATGTTGTCCTTCCAGCCCCTACATTTCTGGAAAAATATGACGTTGTATATAGTTATTGGCACAATTACCTTGTTTATAACGAGCCAATAGCTAAAAAGAGGGGGATTAGCGAAGTTGAGCTAGTGAGAATGCTAGCTAAAGAGTACGGAATCTCCTCTCATCCTTTAATAGAGGAAGATGAGTGGAAAGCAGTAGATGTTGCAATAAGAGGCACTGGAGTTTCTTTAGCTGAGTTAAAGGAAAAGAAGATTGTGAAAATCAGCAAGGTTGTTGAGGCAGAAAGGGTTAAGGTAAAGCCTTTGCCAGAACTGAAAATTCCTCCAAAGGGTAAATACCTTGTCTTCTCCTCTCATCCAAATCATACAAACTCTCAATTTAAGGAGATTTACCCTCAGCTCCCCATCGTATACAATAAGGATCTAGAAGGGATTGGATATATGGAGAATGAGAATGGGAGAGTTAAAGTGATCTTTAAAAAGGACGAGAAAATGAAGGAAAATGTAGTTTTCATGTTCAAAAGTCATCTTATTGACCTTGATGGAAAGCCTATTAACGCACTAATAGGGAGTGAAAAAGGAAAATATGGAGGAACTCCATTGCTTAACGGGAATACAGTTAAAATCTATTTATTGAAATAATTGTTATACTCACGTTAATTGTTATTATGTAATACCAAAAATTAAAGGAAAATCTTAATTAACTGGATATAACAGAAGATAACTTGACCAGAAATGGTAACAGTAAAGTTCAAGTACAAGGGAGAAGAGAAAGAAGTAGACATTTCAAAGATAAAGAAAGTATGGAGAGTTGGAAAGATGATATCATTCACTTATGACGACAACGGCAAGACTGGAAGAGGAGCTGTAAGCGAAAAAGATGCTCCAAAAGAATTACTTGAAATGTTAGAAAAACAACAAAAGAAGTGAATAGGTTTTAAATTCTAAATTATTTTTTCTTCTCCAATCGCTTCTCCTTTTTCGCTTTTGAACAAACACTTAAACAATTCCCCTTCTCCTTTTAGCATAATTCTGTGCCCAGGGTTTTCTCCAGCTTTAAGTTTTGTCTCAAGAAGTCTTCCTTCCCTAGATAATGTGAGGATTACTTCATCTTTTACCTCAATTAATTGCCTTTTCACCCCATTAACAGCAATTATCTCATCTCCAATGTTTAATCCAGCTTTATCTGCTGGCGAATCATCTTCAACGAAAGTTATTGTACTCCCTTCAACCCTTAAGCCATAATACGGCTTTCCTTTGTCAACAAACTCGATTTTCAAGTACTTACTTAATAGATCAAAAATTGGAGGATTTCTTTTATATATCAAATCGTCTAAGAAGTCAACACCTAGGCTTTCAGCAATTTTCTTTACGTCTGCATAAGTATATTCCTTGACTTTATACAACTCTTTGAAAAAGTCAATTATAGTCTTTTTGCAATTGTTTGTCTCTCTAATCCTAAAGTCCATAAGCAAACCAACAATAAAGCCAGCATCATAGTAAGATATTCCAACGTTAGGATAATTTTCATCCTTTCTGTATAGCTTAACCCATGTTAGCTTAGATGATTCAGCAATGCTCATCCTTTTTATTCCAGGGAAAGTTAGGTTTTCCAAAATGTTTGCAATTGACTTTAAAGCTTCATTAGCTGTTATCACTTCACTCTCAATTAAAGAAAGAAAGGCAATGTAATCAGTTAACCCTTCAGCAACCCACAATAAGTCTGTGTAGCTTTCATGTTCATAATCAATCTTTAAATCCTTTGGCTTAATCGTCTTCACGTTCCATCTATGGAAATACTCATGTGCAAATAGCCAAAGCAAATCCTTTCTTTCCCAGTTAACTACAATAGCTGAAGAGTTCTTGTGCTCAATCCCTCCAAAGTTCTTATCGCTTCTTCTGAAAAAGAAAACGTAATTAGACGGAGGATCTTCAAGGAAGGAGTCTATAGTTGATAGAACTTTCCTTAGCTTTTCAACTTCAGTAAAATCGTCAATCGTGGAGATCGAGTGCCTCTCATCAATCTTTATTAGCTTAAGGTTTGGAGATGCTTGGATTGGAGAATCTGCAAATTCATCATAATTATCTGCGCAGTACCACTCCCCCTCTTTCCTTAGAGTTGTGTGAACTGTCCAAGAGGTATTTATCTTTATGCAGTACTTCTCGTTTATGTGCTGAAATGGGAACAAAGAAACTGGATTAATGAACAAGTAGTTGGAAAGGGAAATAACTTCCCTTTGATCTTTAGAGTTTGCGTAATAAAGATATCGAAAATTCTCTTTTACCCAAAATTTGTTTTTTGAAATTGGATATCCACCCTCAAGGAAAATGACGTTCTTTTCTGGCTCTCTTATAAAATATGACCCAGGGACCCAAGTGGGAAATGTAATTACCCCTTCTTTTCCTTCACCTTCAACCTCTATGTATCTATGCCTAGGAGTTACGATGAACTTCATCTCATTTAAAGTAAGAGTTTATCTTCACTTTCAAGGTTACTAACAGAATATAGAGGAAAGATCTATATAAATTTTTTCGATTTTTGTACCTATATATAGTATTTTATCGAAGATAAAGAAAATTTTTATATCATTCGCTCTATTTTAAAATAACGATGAAGAAAAGATACATTATAATCTTAATCTAGGAATATTGATACTGCTTGGCATGATTTATTACCCCTCGCTCTTGATAATGTATTTTAAGTACTTTTTGCCAGATTATATAAACGTTTTATTCTTTGATAAAGATAATTTGATTTCTAACGTTTCAGTTCTATTACATGCTTTTTACCCTTCAGCTCAAGGCACAATAATTCAGAAAATTTATCAAGGATATGATCTGAAGTATTTATCGTTACCCGTTTCTAACTTGACAGCAATTGCTTCTAATTGGATAGACTACTATAATTATTCAGTTACACCATCACTTATTGGTTTTGCCTCATATTATGTTAGTTCTAATGGCTATGCCACAGTATATTTACAGCCATTTACAATTCCAATATCCTTGTATAATATAACCCATGATACAGGTAAAACTGTAATGCAAGGGTTTACAGATCCAATTATATTAAAAGTTCAAAACTTCTCAGACATTAACTTAAATATTAATATAAGCAATTACTGGTTTTATCCTTCAGTAAACTCATATGGGATAATACCTTTGTCAGTAAGTTACATTACAAGTTCGAATTACTCCGAATATGGAGGAATTTTAAGCCTTGGAATTCAAGGCACAAACAAGAGTGTTTCTGACATTTCATTTGGAATAACTCTATTTAACAAAGGCAATTTAACTATCCCCGGATACTCGCTAACCTTGAACATTAGTAGTGTAATGCTGAGGAATTATGCGTATTTCGGGAAATGGAACGATAGTGATTTCCAATTCGCTGAAATATTTGCATTTGGTCAAATTGCTATAGCAAATTTCACAGTGCTGGTAAATAATGTCTCAATAGACAGCTTTGTATTGGCATTTGTTACAGGTTTTTTCATGAATAGTAATGTATATAAACCACAAATCTTCTCAACTAATAGTCCATCAGTATTTCCTCCTGTGAAGTTCTTTTCATTGGCATCAAACATTTTTAAAAGTAGTATCTGGAATTAACGGATACACCTACTATTCATGGAATTACGCAATTCAGACTCCTCAAGGATATTTAAGCGGTGCTATCCCATTGACTTTACTACCAATAATATCGCAATATGACAAGATATCCGTTCCAAAATGGGTTATTAGTTTGCTATTTTCGAAAGAACCTATAAGCATTGCCATATGCATACCCAGTCTCTTTTGCTTCTATATTTACATTTGCAAGCTATACGAAAAGTGTCTCTTTTGCTATTTATACTTTATATTCTAATTATACATATGATATTAGCGGGAAAAAAATCTATTTGCCTTTCTATTACTATTACGTGAACTATACGACGAAAAGCTAAGAAATTATAATTTGATAACCTTGATTTACTAAATCTGTAAAAGCGTAATGATGTTCTTCATCACCTATCAACCTTATGTCCTTTAATTTGTCTCTTACATTTAAATGCGGTGGTGAAGCGCAATATCCGCATGCACCTAATACTACTCCTTCCTTTAATGCCCTCTCATAAGCTGGTTTCAGTCCTTTATAAGGGCTATCAGTTATTGGGATTTTAACCCCTAACCCATCAAAATATACGTATACATCATGGCCTTCTTTCTTTAACTCTACTGCATAATGCATGAGCTGCCTTTATAGACTCAGCTAAATTTGTTGGATCATTCATAATGACAAAGAGGAATTTAGCCATAATTTTTGCCTTATATTATTTATTTTTAAATTTTTCCCCAAATTTAAAAAGACCTAGGATTTATCGCACTCTCTCTATATGTTGTTAAACTTAAAAGCGTTCAATAGATGTCGTTCACTGAGCTGTAAGTAAAAGCAATTTATCAAGACTTTTTAAGCTAAATACGAGGAAAAATAATATGCCACAATATTTAATTTTTGGTACAGATCTGCAGTATTTGAAAGTCAATCTAGCTCCCGGAGAAATGATATATGCAGATGCAGGCCATATGATTGCTAAGCAAGCAACAGTTCAGATGCAAACAAGAATGAGGGGAGGACTTTTTGGGGCCATAAAGAGGGCGTTAACTGGAGGCTCTTTCTTTGTAACGGAATTTTATGGCCCCGGAGAGGTTTACCTTTCTGGCATATTTCCCGGTAAAATAATTCAAATACCTCTACAAGGAAATGGGATTTTGGCAGAAGCACACTCGTTCTTGGCTGCAGAGCCCGGAGTAAATTATGATGCAAAATTAGCTAGATTAACTGCTGGCTGGCTAGGTGGTGAAGGGCTATTTTTAGCTAGGTTTCACGGATTTGGAAACGTCTTTTTGCACTCTTACGGAGAAGTAATAGTTAGAGATTTAGCCCCGGGAGAAGTACTGCAAGTTGAAGCCTCTCACTTAATGGCCTTTCAAGAAGGAATGCAGTATGACGTTCAGCTTGTTGGCGGTTTAAGGTCAATATTCTTCTCTCATGAAGGTTTGTTCTTTGTAACTATTCAAGGCCCTGGAAGGGTTTGGCTACATACTTTAACTGCTGAGCAATTGGCATCCGCTTTAGTACCATTTATACCACAAGGGCAACAAGGAGGAATTCAATTGCCATTTTAAATGTTTTTATTTTTTATCTTTCTATTTTTAAGCATGAGAATTGCTATTATTGGCGTAGGGAAAATAGGTTATGCTATATTGAAGGGAGTTAAAAGCCTTAATGTCGAAATCATAGGAACTGGGAGAAGTGAAGCAACACTAGAAAAAATAAAGAAAGAGGGGGTTGAAGCAACAAAAGACAATGATTATGCTGTAAGGAAAAGCGATATTGTAATTTTAGCAGTAAAGCCTCAGCACTTTCATTCAGTTTTAAGGGAAGTAAGTAAAAACGCTTGGGAAGGGAAAAAGGTTGTGTCTGTAATGGCTGGGGTGAGAATTTCTACCTTGAGAAGGCTAACAAATGCGAAAGTATATAGGGCAATGCCAAATATAAACGCAATAGTTGGCAAATCAACAACCGCATTAGCTGAAGAAAGGGATGAGGAAATAGAAAAAATCTTCAAAACAATTGGCACTGTTTATTGGGTTCAAGAAGAGCTGTTAGACGCTTGGACTGCAATTATTGGCAGTGGGCCAGCTTTTATAGCTGAAATAATTGATGCCTTTGCTTTAGGAGCAGTAGCTTGCGGAATGCCTAGAGAGTTGGCTTATGAATCAATCCTTGACATGGTTGAAGGGACTGTCGCAACACTAAGAAAGGAGAAAATTCACCCAATACTCTTGAGGGATCAAGTTACTACCCCTGCAGGGACAACAATTAGAGGTTTGATGGTAATGGAGAGCGAAGGGATTAAGTCAGCAATAATAAAAACTGTCGAGGCAGCTTATCAACGCTCATCTTCAATAGGGAAAGAGATTGACAAAGCTTTTGATTCAATTTAAAGCTTTTTAGTCAGAGAGGAGAGTATTACCTTATGATAGTTATAACATCACTTTTAGATAATAGAATGAGCGAACATGGAGTGAATGCTAGAGACGTATTAGATGAAATACTTCCCAAACTTCTTGATTCTGCCCACATGTTCATTAGCAAAGGGAGGATTTACTCTGTGGCCGTTACAAACAAATACATTTGGGCTATGAAGGTCAACCTTAACAACTTCTCTGTAGAGATCTGCAAATACAAGTACAAGTACTGGGAGTTGCCAGAGCTACATATAGAGAAAATTGAGTGCTATAGACTTATGGGAGAGGCACTTGATTACGCAAAAGGGAAAATGCAATCAGTAGTCGCTCCTAGCTATCTCTCTTAACCTTTCATCACCCTTTATTTTCTTAATGAATGAATAAACGCTCTTTGGGACTAGCTCTCTCCACTCCTCCTCTTTTCCTTCAATCATCAATTTCCTTATTTTTGTTGCGCTGTATAAATCCCTATTAAACATTGGTGGCATATCAACTAAGTAGCCAGCTTCTTTAGATGCAGTAATTACTAATGGATTTCCGCTTACAACTACATCAAACCTAGGTGAGTACTGCTCAACAGCTCTTATCCACATCTTGCTAGTGAAGGATTCCATAATAGGGAACATAATTAGTCTCTTGAAGTCGGCATTATACTCTTTTAACGCTTGCCTTATCATTTCAACCCTTTCTCCTGCTGTAAAAGGATTATATATTGTGTGGCTGTCTTTTCCACTGCCAATTAAGATTATTACTTCATCATATTTTGAAAGCAAGAACTCAACAACAGCCAAGTGGCCTAAATGAAATGGCTGAAATCTTCCTGGAAATAGGGCCCTCATTTCTTTTCCCACATCTTATAAGCCAATTCAACATACTTATTAGGATTCATTATTCCATAAGGGTCTATTAAGTCCTTTATTCCTTTCATAATTTTTAACACGTCTTCTCCGTTATGCTTCACAATTTGCTCAGCCAACAATTTAGCTTTCTGAACCCCAATTCCGTGCTCTCCAGAAACTGAGCCACCTAAATCTATTGCAATCCTTGCAACTTCCTCAAATATAACTTCAGCCTTTGATGGATCATCTAAAATGATGTTTGGGTGCAAGTTCCCATCTCCTATATGAGAAATCACTGGCATCTTTATATTATATTTCTTTTCGACTTCCTTCAGCCTCTTTATAGCTTCAACTAGTTTTGAGACTGGGACTACAATATCTTCAACAAACATGTAGTTGCTTTCAGCCCTTAATGCAATTGCGCTTTGTGCCCTAATTGAGTAAATCCTCTCAGCCTCTTCCCCCTCAGCAATTTCATATTCTTTTCCCTTCAAAATTGCCTTTAGATCTTCAAGGTAGTCTTCCTCAACAGAGATAATCAAAATCCCTCCTTCGCTCTCCTTTAGATTAGCGTTTAAATGCTTATTTAAGGCCTTTATCACCTCTAAGTCGATGTATTCGGCAATTTCTGGCAATATCCTTTTCCTTCTTAGTTCAACTATAGTCTCAGCAGTGTCTTCTAAGCTGTTCATATATGCAAGAACAGTGTATGTCTTCCTTTTTGGCAATGGCATAAGCCTTAGCCAAATTTCAGTTATTATCCCTAATGTACCTTCACTCCCTACAAATAAGTGAACTAAGTCATATCCCCCTCTGTTCTTCCTCAATGGTTCGCCAATTTTTACAATTTTCCCATTAGGCAAAACAACTTTTAATGCCAATACCCAATCTCTGAAAGTTCCATATTTTACCCCCCTCATTCCACCAGAGGAGTTAGCAGTAGCCCCTCCTACAGTGCAAAGGAAAAAGCTTGCAGGGTCTGGAGGGAAGAAAAACCCCTTTTCCTCAACCTTTCTTTGCAAAAGCTCAAGGTTTACTCCAGGCTGAACTCTAGCATACCAATCAATATCGTTAATTTCCAAAATCTTGTTCATATACTTGCTCATATCTACAAGGATGCAACCATCACACATTAAATGTCCAGATAAGCTTGTTCCAGCCCCCCAAACAACTATTGGTGTTTTTGTTTCTCTAGCGTAATTTACAATTTTTACTACTTCTTCTTCGCTTTTGGGATAAGCAATGAACTTTGGCTTTACTTTAAATCCTACAAAGTCCTCCCTTTCCTCTCCTTCAGAAATCTCAATGCCTTCAAGCACAATTAATTGTTGCTACAAGATTTAATAACTCTTTTTATGTTTTTCACGAAACTCTCTAATTCATCCTTATTAGGGTTCCTTTCATAAAAATTAATCGCTGATGAAAGAATTGTAGAAAGCCCCACCTTTTCTGCTACCCTTTGAGTATATGCAGGAGTCCATCCGTTGTTCTCAGCATATTTAGCCTCTTCAAGATTTTTAGAAAGGGCAATAGCTCTAACGAGCAACTCCGTAGCTTTATAAATCTTGTTTACAGCCTCTTCATATTCACCTTTTTTAATCAGTTCACAAGACCTATCTAAAAGGATGTCTATCAATTCGCGATAAACTTTAGGTTTTATTGACTCGTCGAGGTTGAAATAAGAAAAGAGCAATTCAACAATGTCAGCCTCATCTATGTTCTTTTTAAGCAACTCATTTACAATTGTAGGGGGTAATCTCACAAGAATAATGAAAAGAAATGAAAATAAAAAGGGTTATCCAAAATTTTTATCGTAGTTTATACTAATAAAACCTATATAGTTAATGAGGCATGATAAGGCACATTAAACGCAGAATTAACTAATAATCTACTGTATATCTTCTTTATTAAGACGTAGTACTTGCTAAATGATAATGCAACCTTTATCCCTTCTTTTCCTTTATCGAATCTAAGCAATCCACCATCATCTCCTCCTTCCATTATGCACAAAACCCCTTGAGAGTAATAATCCCTATTTAAATGAAGGAAATCAGTCACTGCATTTTCTGCTGAAATCATTGCACTTCTCGCAGTTTTAGCTGGGATCATCCCCTTAGCTAAATCTCCTAAAGCGTAAATTCTATCGTCATATTTAAAGCTCGGCAACTTAACAGGGACAAAGCCAGACTCATCAGTCATTCCAGCTTTCTTTACTACTTCCGGTGCAGAAAGCGTGGGCAAAACTGAGATTATATCTGCTTCAATCTCCTCATTGTTACTTAAGACTACTTTGCCTTTTCTTATTTCCTTAACGTATGCCCCTTTTATTACTTTAATTCCTCTTTTCTTTTCAAAATACTCATTTGCCTTCTGAGATATATAATCAATGGGTAAAATCCCAAAAACCCCTTTAGGGCTTTGAGTAGCTAAATAAACTTCTCCTTTTTTGTTCCTAGTCAAATACTCTGCAATTAAAGCCACTTGATATGAAGGCCCTTCTATAGGGCTGTTCTTAGCATTTCCCACAAACACTCTAACCCCTTCCTCTGCCTCTTCTAAAGCCTTCTTTAATCCAAGAAAGCCTTCAAGCGTGTGATGCATAAAGGCAAACTCATGCCCCGGTAATTTCTCAAAATTCTCCTCATAAGCCCCTCCTAATGCTACAAAGAGATAGTCATAGTCAAAAGTTCCCTTGCTTGTTTTCACTTCGTTAGCCTCTTTATTAATCTCTGTTACTTCAGCCTCAACAAAATCAATGTTTTTCTTTTTTAGCTCTTCCATTGCGTTAAATTCTGTATCCTCCACCCTTATCTCGTTAGTTAACAAAAGGGGGAAAATAGTGTTTTCTCTAACTATTTTACTCCTTGATATTACCGTTATTTCTGCTTTTTTGTCATATTCTCTAATTCTATGTGCTACAGTTAATCCAGCATATCCTGCTCCTAGGATGAGGATTTTCACAGTTTAATTGCTTTTTTGAAACTTATAAGGCTAACTAAGTTAAATACAAACTCTTACTTATTCGTCATCCTCATTTTAACAAAGATTTAAATTAGTTCGGGAGTAAAGCATATTATGAACAAGCTAGGACTTGTCATTTTAATAATTCTAGTAGTAGGGATTGCTACAGCAGTCTTCCTTTATTCAATGGCAAGGACAACTGTAACGACAAAAACAACTGCAGCAAATTCAGACAACCCTTCATTAAACTATCAAACTGTTGGCACTGTGAAAATTTACAATACTTCAGCCTTAATTCCATTCCTTTCAGAGTATATTAATAACAGCTATATTGAGCTTACTCCACAAGTAGTAGAGTACGGAATTCTCTATTTCATAAAAATTGATAACATAAGTGGAGTAATAGGTTATTTCAAAGGAGGAATGCTTTCATCTTTTGCATTTACTCAGCTAAATCAAACGTTAACTTCTCACGGTTTTAAGTATGCTGAATATCAAAACCTCCTTTATGATTATAACAATAAAACTGCCATTGGTTTTGATGGAAAATACTTCTACTTAGTTCACGAAAGTGCTAAAAACCAAACATTAACAATAAACCTCCTTTATTACCTCTATGAATCAAACAAAACGTTCTCACCAATGCAAACAAACATAATTGCAACTGGGACATTCGAAAAAGGCAACTTCACAGCTTATGCTAACAACTCACAAATTATAGTTAAGGCGTATTTTGAAGGTAACTTCTCGATTTTAGCTAAGTTGCTTAAGTTCTTCAGCTTTACAACTTCCAACTTTTCAGCTACTGGCAATGTTGTTTTCAAAAACGCTACAGTAGAGGTTTATTCGCTAAATATAACCTCTAATGGAAAAACCTTGTATATACTAATAGGTTTCAAAGAAGCAGAGCAAAACATTGTTTATGCTGTAGGAGTTATTTCATCTCAGCAAATAAGCTTAAAGGAAGTTCTATCTCTTCTTTAAAGCTATTTTTGCTTTATCAAAACTATATAGACTATATAGTGATATATAGTCACTATAGTTTATATACCGTTTTTTATTTATTGCTTCAAGAATTTATGTCGAAAAGGTATAAAGGAAAAAATGTGAATTAATATCATATGAAAATCCTGTTTATTACCAATGATAAAAAATTTTATTACAATGGAGGGAAAATAAAGGAGGTAAAAAGGTTAGATAATCTTGATGGAGTTGAAATAAGGTTTGCTAGACCAATGATAGTTTATGACGTTGATCTTCCCCTCTCTCACTTTGTTGAAGAGTTAGGCAATTTAGTTGTTGGAAATTATACAGTTTCTCAACTCACCCAAGCGCTTTACTTTCACAATTTCATCTTATTTGTAGACCACGAGAAAAAGAAAATAGAGGTATTTATGGACAATGGAAAAACTTTTGAATTACCATATTCAACCCTTGATTTCCTTAGGTATTACTTTGCAAAAATTGGAGGAATATTACTTGAAAGTGAGTCATTCGAATACCTCGAAGCTTCTTCCAACTCCGAAATCGACAAACTTGTCCTTAGCGACAAAGCTCTTAGCAAGATTGCCACTACAATGAGCAGGGCCAATTTTGGTAGCTTCGGAAGAAAGCTTATTAATAACTTCATTAACGTGCTGAGGCTCAGAAGAAAGCAAATGAAATCCTCCTAAGACTGCATAGATTTTGTTAACGCCAGTAACCTCTTTTGCATAATTTACAATGTTTAGAACGTTTGAGTGGCCACAGCCAGTTAATATTACTAATCCCTTTGGAGTGTTAATGAATAGGGCAACATCGTCAAGTAAGTGATCAACCTCAATACCTTCTTCAGTTGATTTAAATAAACCTGCATTGTACTCGGGATTTCCATATCGCTTTACTTCTCCGCTAAACATTACTCCTTTTGCAAACTCAAGAGGTTTCTTAGTTAAAATAACGTTAAAGTTCTTTTCTAGTTCTTCTCTAGTTAATGGCAAACCTATGTACTGAAGCTTTCCACTCCAATTCAAAAACTTCTTTTCAAATATTGAAGGGTGAGCTATTAGCGTTTTCCCCTTCAACAGTTTTAGTAACTCCTCATTTCCTAAACCCCCAGTATGGTCTGAATGGCCATGGCTTAAAACAACATAGTCAATGCTTGATAAATCAATTCCTAAAAGCTTAGCATTATGAAGGACTGGCAAACCTGAGTTACCAACATCATAAAGGATTTTTGTTCCATCAGCTTCGATATAGGCAGAAAAGCCCCACTCTCCTATTAAAGGCGGTATTATTGTGCTGGTGAAATTATCGCTCAAGACTACAATTTTCAACCTTTTAACTTGATCCATGAGTAAATATTGGCTTTTCATTTTAAATACTTTCAAACCCTGGCAATTTTGCCTTTACCCTTATCTTGTTTAAAGCCCCCCACATTGCAGCAACGTTTTCTGAAATCACTGGAATCCCTAAGTCTTCATGTAAATATTGAACTGCCTCATAAGTAGATAAAGCCGTGCAGGCAATGTAAACAGCATCTGCCTTAATTACCTCATCCAAATGCCTTTTCACAAGCCTATATATAGTAAAAATTGGGGTGTTTGAAATATCAATTCCTCTAATTTTTCCTAAGCCGTCAAACCCAACAATTTCAAACCCTTTCTCTTTCCACCACTCAACTTCTTCTAAAGTCCTCTCTTTTATATAAGGCGTTCCAACCCACAATCTCTTAACGTTTAATTTTTTAAGTAACTCATATGCAGATTCCTCTGGTATTACAACGTCTTTTATGACTTTCTTTATTACATTAGCATGTCTATGAGTACCATAAGTTCTGCCATAAATTACAACGTCCGAAACTTCCTCAAGCAGTGAGTAAGCTTGTTTAAGCTCTTTCTCAAACTCCTCTACGTTTTCCGGCTCACAACCCTTTGTTGGCCTCATTCTAGTTGAGTGAATTGTAACCCCTTCTGGGGCCATTTTCCATAAATCATATTCCATCCCTGCGTTATTTGCTGGCAATATTACTCCAATCCTTCCTCTTCCTCCAGGCATGAAAAGTCTTTAATTTCGTTAAGTTAAAAAATTAGTGTGGGTATTAAGACAAAAATTAGAAAGGCAATAAAGAACTTCTTTCAATATGAAAAGGAAGGAGACAAGAAGTTGCTGAAGAACGCTTTGTCAAAAATTAAATATGAAGATGGATACGTTTATTTTCGTGATGAAAAGATAAAAGTTAATTCTGAAGATGACGCAGTTGGGGTTTTCCTTGCTAACATTCCTTATATTGTTTTAGGAGAAGGAGAGCTGCATTGGGATTTGCCAGAAAAAGTAATTAAAGTTCAGAGAAGTGCCTTAAAGCTTCTTGATTGCGGAATTAATGACGTTGCAACTTTGGAGATTTACTTAGTAATGGAAATGGCTTTACGTTCCCTTTATTCTGAATATGTCAAGGATGGAGTTGTTATACAATATAAGGATAAGAAAGTTAAGTTGCAAAACTACGATTATCGAAGAATAAAACTTTATATTAGGAGAAAAGGGTGGAGCGTATATAAGGTTAAAGTTAATGGAGAGATTTTCCCCTTTTCTCAAGGTTCCCTTCTATCTTGGGCTGAGAAATTCATGGATGAAAAAATGAGTTTTGCCTTTCGTTTATCATTAAATGTTAGAAACCTTCTAGCTCATGGCGAGGTTGAATGGGAATTATATCCCTCTTTGAAAAGTTTAATGGCGGCATCTCATGCTTCTTGGGTTTTATTTAATAAGTTGAAAGAAACTCAGAGTTAGTTAAAGAGACGTTGAACCATTTCTTTCTATTCATATTTCTTTTCAAGGCAATATAAGTTAGTTTATCATTTATTTATTAAAGAGATTTAAAAATCGTATTACCTTTCTCTTGTTTGTATATAACTTTGGATTAAAAAGAGAAATTTCTTTGAAACTCCTTTTGTAACCCATCCAGTTTAGAAATAAAATTTATAAGGTTCTTTGCCTATTTATACTTGATGTCAGAAGTCCAAACTGGAAGAAAAAAGAGGACAAGGTATGAAATTATACACGACATACTATCTCAATGCGAGAACGGAGCAAAGAAAACTTGGTTAATGTATAAGGCAAATCTAAGCTATGAATTAACAAACAACTATATTAACAAACTTGTGGAAAAAGAGTTAATTATACAAAAAGACGGTCTATATTACTTGACAGACAAAGGAAGGAAGTTGTTAGAGCTTCTCAAAGAGTACAAAGAAAAGAAGCAAGCTCTTGATAAGGTAACAGCACAAATCAAAGAAATTTACGGAGAAGACTGATTTTTTAAAGCTTTTTATTTTTCTTTTCCTTTATTTTCTCATGAATATTGTTATTTTTGCTTCAAGTAGAGAGGGTTCAGGTCGGGAGTTAATTTTTAGATATTTCTTGTTATTTCTAATTATGTGTATCAGTCCCTCTGTATTCCCCTCATCCCCTCATTTTTCTTCCCCTGCTCCGTCTGTTTTCATCCTTCACTGCGGGGGCATTCAGGAGAGACCCAAGGCTCCCCCACATCCTCTTGCGAATGTTTAAGGCAGCGTTCTTATCTCTGTCAGCAATAAATCCGCATCTTGGGCAAATTCCTAGTCTGCCGTGAAATACTAACTCAGTTCCACACCTATAGCACAACTTTGATGTGCCCTTAGGATTTACGAAATACAACGGGATGTTATAATCTATTGCCTTTGTTATTATTGCATTCTGCAATGTATGGTAATCTAAGTGCATTGTTTTCCACCTATTCTCTTTGTCTAAACTTCTCAGCTCTTCAACTAAACCAGTTAGTTCCTCTAATGCGATGGCATATTTCTTTTTTAATGCAAGTGACACAAGCCTTTTTGCAAACTTCCTAGATCCGTCTATGAGAATGTTTTTAGCTCTTCTGTGAAGCTCTCTTATTCTGTTTAAGATTCTCTTATTATACCTCCACCTCTTTGGATATTTTCTCTGTATTTCTTCAGCTTTAGCCCTTAACGATAGAGCTTTAATGAAAGGTGAATTAACTCTTCTCACTTTTCTACCGTCATAAAACACTAACTTTCTTAAGTTTATATCAAGTGCTATAACACCTTGTGGAGTATAAGGCTTGTATTCAACTTCAAATACTATACTAACGTAAAACTTTCCGTCTCTGTACGAGACAAACACTTCTTTCCACTTGTATTTCTGAAACTTCTCTATATACTCTTTTCTATGCTTTAGCTTCAATAAGAACCATTTGCCTTTACTCTTGAATATCACTCTAACCTCTCCTCTTTTCAAATCAACCCTAGTGTCTGATGTGTCAAATTCAGCAGTTAACCTTTTCAATATTGGCACATGTTTTGCTCTATTTTTTATTGCCTCCTTTACAATTTTCCCTGCTTTTTTGTACATGTTCCTTGCTACATGTGCTCTGTAACCTTTCTCTTTTGTCAATCTTGCGTAAAACATTGCATGTAATTGACTTTTGCCAGGCACTTCTTTTAAGCCCCATAGCTCATCCACAAGTTTCTGCATATTATAGCGGTACTCGATTAACTCCCACAGCAGCTCCTCTCTTTCTTTCGTCTCTGCCTCTGCTTTTAACGCTAGTCTATACTTCTCACCCATCCCCTCATTTGAGGGGATAAACGGGTTCATCGATTGTATTGATTGCACAAGATTTATTTATCATACAGATCTATAAGCTTTTGTATAAATTTTAGATTATGACTACTATATATGTATTTGAGGGAAAGGTTGTAAGAGCGATGAAAAGGTACATAGTATATCCGCCAAAGGAATATCAAGAGAAGTTGAAGAAGCTTCATGGGAAGAAAGTAAAAGTAATTGTTATTGAGGAAAGTGATTAAGAGAATAACGAGTTCATTGAAAACTGGCAAACGCTGAGAATCTTAACGGGGTTAGACATTGGGGGCAAAAAGCGAAAAAGAGATTGCTTTGAGTATTGTTGCAGAGATTTTAGCAGTCACTAGAAATGCCTCTGGCAGACCATTATCTGAAGTGAAGGGATTTAGCAAAGTTATAGATGAGTTAGAATAACTTTGCACCGCAATTTATGCAGAACTTAGCTCCAGGAGGGTTTATGAAACCGCATTGAGGACATCTTATTCCTTGCTGTGATTGCATAGGTGTTTGTGACATTGATTGTTGTGGCATTTGTTGCATAAACTGTTGTTGAGGTATGGGCATATCAAATAATCCGTCATTTATTTCTTTATCAATTGTCGAAAACAGCCTATGATTTATTAATTCCCTACCTAAGGGGCCTATGTGCTCTTCTTCAACTACTATTGCAAAATCATTTGGATAACCCTTAACCCTTACAATAACCTGCTCTGTATGGTGAAAATGACCCTTTTTCATTGCCCTTATTTCATAATCATAATATTGTATTCCACCTTGTGGCATCATCATTGGGGTTGACATTTGCATTATTTGACTTTCCCACCCTTCAGATAAAAAGATGTTGTTTATCTCTTGAGCTAAAAGAGGTATATTAACATATCTACCAGTATAAATTTTCTGCATAAAATATAATGGTTGAAGCAAAAAATAAATCTTTCTCTAACTCAATTTAACCCTCCGCAGGCATATATTTTACCTTCTTTTTAGCTTGAGCATGCCGTTTGTCCCTAGATTTTAGCTTTGTTCTTTTCTCTGGATTTCTCAGCTAAAACTGCTACAGCACCAACACCCCCACTAGGCCACCAGCAATCCAAGTGCTGAAGCAATAGCTAATAAATAGAAGTTAGTGGTTAACAATACAATTAAAACGCTCAAGGGAAGAAATGCCAATGTTACTAATAGTGCTAGTTTTCTCCCTTTTATGTCTGCATAGATAGAAAATGCAAATGCGATTAGCGGAGAGACAAAAGCCCCAATGCCTAATTTGAGCAATGGATAAACCTATGTGAAGGAAATACAAACCAATAATTACTGCGATAAAACCGATGTAATGCTCCTAGTTATCTTTGAATATCTATTTTGGTTTCTTTCCACGCAAAAAATTTGGAGCCAAACAATATATCTTTTTCGCTTAAGAGATATTCAATTACAAATGAGAAGAAACGTTAAGCTTAGTGATATTGAAAAACATAGAATAGTTGCGAGAGAGGTACGGCAGATATAGTGGTAAGGATTTTGCCAAAACATAGCAAAATAAATCTTAGTGATATAAAAAGAAACATGTTAAAAGAGCGAATATATAACGATAAAAATTTCTTGAGAAAGAAAATATAAGCTCTCTCAGATTTTAAAAATAACTGTGAATTTTTCATCTTTGATCTTTTTGATAAACTCCTTTAACTCCTTGTCATCTGGCTCTATTGATATATAAACAATTTTGTTTTCTTCATCAACTCCAATAGTTACAAACGCATCTCCTTCCTCTGATCTTACTGGCTCTCTATTTTTGAAAAATACTAGTAAGTTCCCGTATTCTTTGTCTGCAGATATATTAATTTCATCGATAGCGTTTATCAATTGAGAGGAAGTTATAATGTTTGTTGAAAAGTTGCTAGGAAATGTATTGTAATAAGAATGACTCATATCATTAAATAGTATTCTAAATATTAAAGCTTAACACAGTAAAAGCATTTATTTCCATCTAGTAAAAGAGGTTTGTGAGCTTTGAGTTAATTGGTATTGAAGAAGGCAAGTATGTCGTTGAAACTGAAGAGGAAAGGTTAACAATAAAGATAATTCCGATAGTTTTAAACGTAGTCGAGGAGGAAGGAAAAGTGGGCATGGTAGTGACAAACGTTATATCAGTAACAACCAATAAACCGAAGTTTGGTCCTTTATGCGACCCTATAATGACAAAATCAAAACCTTCAAAGATAATATCCTTTAGTGAAGAGAAAAAAGCGAAAGTTAGGGTGAAAGTGAATGATAAAATAATTGAGGGAGTAGTAAAGGTTACCAATATTTCTGTATATGGAGAATATAGGGATCCTTTCGGATCTCCATGCGTAATATTGAACACGGTGGTATTATATTAAGGTAGAATTTACTTTTCACGCAAGATATAGACTAGAAAGCAGAATGAGAGAACTTGAACTAAGATATGGGAGCTCTATTAGAGAAGAGGGTTCGGGTCAGGAGCTTACTTTTGCATATTTTTCGTTACTTCTAAATACTGATGATATCTTCATTGTATCCCCCTCATCCCCTCATTTTGTTTCCTCTGCTCCGTCGGGCTTCATCCTTCACTGCAGGGGCTTTCGGGAGAGACCCAGGCTCCCCCACATTTTCGGTTTAGACGCGTATACGCACTTCACTGTTATGTTGCTTTTCGCTTCAGCAACTTCACTTCTCGCCCATCCCCCTTTCTAGGGGGATATACGGGTTCATCGAGACGATATAATATTTACTTCCGCAGATAATAAGCTTTTCTGCTTTCAAAGAGCGATTAAAAGTATTTAAAAACTGAAAAAGGCTGAGAGAGTTTTACAAGAGTTCTCACAGAACCCAGATGGTTTTAAAGCTAATGACGAAATGATTACTTGTAAAAGAATAAATATAGATGATTTTGTATTAGTAATAGTTTTTGATATTAGGGATGATGTTATAAAAATAATAACCGCTTATTTTACAAACAATCCTAAAACAATAAAAAAGAGATGCAAAGGACAATAAAGTCCATTGAGCGTTTTTAACTGTGTAAAGCATTGCCGAACAGCGGAATTTGCTTTATCTTGTAAAATTTATTAAATCCTTTTTCAAACTCTAAAAATATGAAAGGATTACTATTGGCTGGAGGTTTAGGCACTAGGTTAAGGCCTTTGACTTATACTGGGAATAAGCACACTTTGCCAATTGCAAATAAGCCAATGGTTCTTTATGCCTTAGAAAACTTAGTAAATGCAGGGATAAAAGAAGTAAACGTAATTATTGGCCCCTTAAAAGAGGGTATAATGAACATTATTGGTGATGGCTCTGCTTATAACATAAAAGTGAACTACATTGAACAGCCAGAACCTTTAGGCCTTGCGCATGCAGTTATGATTTCTGAGCCCTATCTAAAAGATGAGCCGTTCGTGATGCATTTAGGAGATAATTTGCTGAAAGGTGGAATATCAGAGTTCATAAAGAGGTTTGAAGAGACAAACGCAGATGCAGTTATAGGAGTTACAAGAGTTAAAGACCCAAGGCAATATGGGGTTGTAGTTTTAGATGAGAGGGGGAAACCAAGAAAGCTTATAGAAAAGCCAAAAGAGCCACCATCAAACCTAGCCCTTGTCGGGGTTTACGTCTTCTCTCCAGTTATCTTTCAATATGTCAAAAAGCTAAAGCCGAGCTGGAGAGGGGAATATGAAATTACTGACGCAATTCAGTTAATGGTTGATGACGGAAGAAAAGTTGAAGTAATTGAAGTAAAAGGTTGGTGGAAAGATACTGGTAAGCCAGATGACTTGCTAGAGGCAAATAGGCTTGTGCTTGATGAAATTCAGACTGACATAAGGGGAAAGGTGAGCGACAACGCAAGAATTGAGGGAAGAGTTGTGATTGGTGAAGGAACAGTAATAGAGGACAACGTAGTAATTAGAGGCCCAGCAATAATTGGCAAAAACTGCGTCATCGGCCCTAACGTTTA
>ERZ1684502.37-NODE-37-length-40570-cov-21.306183_pt1 | contig 40570 bp, 40 predicted proteins | sample MGYA00580192_ERZ1684502 | MGnify/ENA primary metagenome ERZ1684502 (study PRJEB41476, sample SAMN13258264) | hydrothermal vent metagenome | biome: caldera [ENVO_00000096]; feature: acid hot spring [ENVO_00002120]; material: acidic water [ENVO_01000358] | place: New...
AATGCCGGTATCAATCACAACCTCCTGATCCGGCTGAATCTCTAGTGGCTGGTCGATGCAAGCGTAGAAGTGAAGGGCTACATCGAAGCGCGGGTCAATATTCCAAGACCGCACTCGCTCATCATAAATAATGACCCCAAACTTGGGCACATACCGATGACGACGAACCTCTTCAGTTTCCATGACTTTCCTCTTCAAAAGGAATAATTGCACTAGCCCTCATATAGGCTCGTTGTTCTTTTATGTCAAGGCCGTCCCAATATTACTTGGTCATTTCCGGATTATTAAATTTCTGTAATGCGATCTGTTTTTGATAATTGAGACATGCGCCAATGCCCGTAAACACGTCCGTCATCTGCATATCGGAAAGGCACATGACGTTATATTGGCAGTTCAAATTCTGGCATGGAGCGCAATGAACGGCCTTGCGCATAGAGAGTGTTGGCCCATAACCCGGTTGCCACTCCTCGATGTGAGAAACGCCGGTATGCAGAATGAGTTTGGGAATAAGAATCTTTTTGAGGTAAGAAACAAACCCGACGTAATGGCCCAAGCCACTGTCATTTCCTATATAAACATGCGGGCGCATCTCGACAATCTTTTCTGCCGTTTCATGAACATCTCGCCCCCAAACAGTGGGAATGCCCCACGCAGAACTTGTTTCGTTCGTTGCTACATATATTTCTACATTGTGCATTCCCTTCAATATGTTAACAAGATGCTCAAAGTGCGGAAACTGTTTGATGGGGTGTGAAGCGTGCGGCGCGATCACAATTTTGAGAGGCTCACCCTCTTTCCAATAAACAATCTCTGAGTCGTTGGGCCAAATATTTAGGGACGCAACGAAGGCCCTCATGAGTTGTCCGTTGTTTTTTTCGTGAATCTCCTTGAGGACATTTTTGGCATGCACAAAAGGAATACCTGATTCCTCCATATATGGAATGCTTTCTGTTCCGGTCCGCATGTCAATGATGAAGTCAAAATTCTTCCAGAGTGCTTTTTCTTCCGGTGTCACGCCCTTGAATGCACTGGCTGATCCACCTTCACTGAACAGATTATATGGGATTGTTTTGATTCCGAAATGTTCAAACAGGCTCTTGGCGAAGTCACCACATGCCACTGTAATATCTGCCTTCTCTTTGAGCATTAGAATGGCCTCCATTGCCTCTGCAATATCGCCATAGTGATCGGGTTTCAGAACAAGTATTTTATTTGCAATAATTGGTTTTTGCCAGTGCGCCTCAATATGCTCTAGCTCTCGTTCGCCAAAGTGCAGAAGGTGTTCTACGAAGAATTTCTTCACGAACAGCCCCACCTCGTCATTTTTGTCCACGTTTCCGCGCGTAGTCTTCTCATTGTGCTGAAAGTTCACATTGTAATTGACGGATACACGATACTTCAGGGCCATCAGCGAGAACACATTATCGCCACAATTGAGGCTAAATTCTTCGTCCCAATCGAATGGCGCATTTCCTTTGGCAACAAAGATAGGTCCGCCATACACATGGGAATTTTCTATCTTGTCTGTCCAAGACGGTGGCCCAAAATTCAGTTGAACAGCCGGAACGACATTGTTGACGAGTGGCACCACAAAATCCGCTTCGTCTTTGGTGATGGGCTCAATAAGGTCCTTGACCCAGTGATGGTGAATGGGGGGGACTAGATCATCATTCATGAACATGTAGATGTCGGCCTTATAAACTTTCATGCCGAGATTCATGCACTGTGAATAGTTAAAGGGCTGTGGTTGCTTGATGATCTTGACCTGCGGCGGAAAATTGTTGGCCGGTTGATCGGTAACAAGTATCACCTGCACCCCCTGAACAATCAGACTGGTGATAAGTGCATTGGTGATTTGGGGCACTTTCATCAATGTTGGGATAACGGCAGCAACTTTATCTCCAACTGCTGGTAGCTTCTGTGCACTTGTGATGGCTTTGACCGGCTCAAACTTTCTCTGCACTTCTACCTTGGCGGGTTGGGTCCGAATGATGGGTTGCCGGGGAAAAAGACGCGTTCTGACATAGTTAGGGACGACTCTCATGAAACCTCCGTCTTGACTATCTTAACTGCTTAGCATATAAGTTCATTATGATCAAGATCGTAATCCCTCACATGCCCCATGACGGACAGGTTTTTCATCGCGCCGTCGTTCCAACCCTGATGTTGCGCCATTCCAAGATGGCATCAATTGGATATTATGCTCCGGGCCAGATTTTGAATTTTCCTATGGCCGGAGATCAGTCTGTTATGTTTTTGCAGATGCCTAGCGATCTGGAAGTGTTCCTGAAATATATTCATATCACCAAGCGAAACAATCCGAAGCTTAGACTGTGGTTTGATATCAGCGACGCACTGTGGGCCGCAGATGGTCCTTGGCAGCCCGGAGATTTTTACAAGACTATAGACTTCCACAAAATTCTAGGTCTTTTCGATATCGTAACGACTACGACTCCATATCTTGCTGAGGCCATCAAGGAAAAGTATGGCGTGGAAAAGGTCCATGTCATGCCGAATTACGTAGCGGTTCCCAATGAGATTAAGCGTTCAGACGATGCCAAGCCGTTCATGTGGTTTGGCTCGGTCAGTCATGATGACAATCTGGGTATCCTGATGGACTCCCTCGATGATGAGTTGCGGCCTCTGGTGCATTTCCGGGGCAGCACGTCGCGGTATGGCATTCAGGAAGAGGTTGTCTTACCCCACGACATGCTGAGTTATATTGCCCATCATTGCAAGGAGGCGTTGGTCATTCCCCTCAAGAACACGGAGTTCAATTCCTATCGTAGTGCGATGAAGCTGGCGATGGCTGGCATTCTCAATCTCGGTGTCATCATGACCAAGGGGGTGTGCAAGGATGCGGAGGGTTGGCCCGCGATTTTTGTTGATGACATTGCTGATGGAATGCGTCAGTGGCTAGCGATGAGTGACAAGGAGAAAGAAAAGCACAAGGCGTTGATTCGTGAGCATGCCCTGAAGCATACGGCGGACCGTCCTGAGAATGTGCAGCATGTGGCGGAAATCTTTGGGGCCGTTGTCCCAAAGCGTGTGCGCAGTGGGGATTGTAAGTTGCTGGGGGCCCATGAGCATCAGTGTGTTGGTGATCCTCCGACTGGTCATGTGGTCTTTGCCATGCCGGGGGCAAACTTCGACTTGTTTGAGGGGAAGGCCACGATTGAGATGAAGCCCGGTTTTGTAGCCTCGAAATTGACTTGGGGCGATTATGATCATTGGCTCCAGTTTGCGCCCTACTTCCTCGACGGGTCTGTTTTCGGAGAACAAGAGCATGCAGAGTAATCAGGTTTCGCCTTGGCAGATGGCTATGGAGTGGTGCTCGCTGGCCGAGCCAAATGTGCCGATCAATATCATTCGCAAGGAGGAGGACCTGAAAAATGTGCCCCTTGGGGGGATTTGTGTTTACAGCAATCTTGAGCACAACGAGGTAAATTTCCTGCCTTGGCACATTGTGCGGGGTCTGCGCAAAGAGGGAATGATCATTGGGCACGCTTATGTGTTTGTTCAGAACCGTTTTCTGTTTCCGGCCCTGATTGCTCCGCGCGATGTCAATGATGTCATTAGTTACGGATTCGCAACGAACTTCATTTTCTGGCGTAAGTTGGATGAAAAATTGCCGGATTTTACTCAGGCCGTAAGGTGGCCTTGGCCAGTTGCGATCGTGGGGAATCCGAATGTTTTTGATTTCCATGAGCCCACGTTTACTGGTGATCTCTCTGGCATTCCGCTGGTTTTTGAGGATGATCCCAAGAAAATGTATTATCCGCTTCATACCGCTTCCGAAAGGATTGTGGGGGTCATCAGTGGGTTTGGCCGTGTAGTTCCTCGTAGTCAGGCTGATCAGAACGAGTTGTGTGTATATATGCGTAATTCTGGTCCGGTCAGTTTGGACATTGTGCGGAAGATGATTGCCATGTATGAGCGTTTTCAGGAGCCAGTGTTTGCGCGTATCACTGATCCCGGAAGCGGCGTGATCTGTTCTGGGGTGCTGGATGGTGTTGATGATGCGCGTGGTTCTCCGGCCCCGCACAATTATCCGATGCACGTTGATTATATTCCGACCGTTCTGGCCGTAGGCCCATTGGGGGCAATTCTGGCTCGGCGCAACAAGTATCTTGCCTATGGTGTTACTAGTCTCATGGGCGGAGAGTATGTTGGGTGTCCGGAGCATATGGTCTGGAACATGGGAATTCTGGACGTGAAGACAACTCTGGACAAGGAGTTGGAAAGTGCTCAGGCGCAGAAGGTCAGTGACATGAATGAGTTTCTGACCGCGCTGAGGCACGGAAGGAGACCTATGTTTAGTGAGGAAGAAGGCGGTAATCTGGATTGACGAAACGAGGCTCAATCCCGATCACTCTCAATATCCAGATGAGTGTGACTGTTACATTTGTGATCAGTGGCGGCGCACCAAGCCGATGACAATGGAGCATGTGGCGTGGGATGCGATTCGTGATTTGTTCTCTGAGTTGGCCTATTATGCCAAGTATGAGCAGTGGAAGGCTGGCTGGGAGGTATTTTTTGCTCACCTCATCAACGTGAGGTGCATTTCGTATGGTTGGGCCGGGACCAGATTGCCGTCTATTGCAATGGAGGTATGGTTGAGGATTTTTGACCGTGCGGGTTGGACTGGAAAGTGATTTATGGTAGTATGAAACTATGACTGACATCGTGATTCAGATTCCGACGGTTATCAAGTCCTACAATCAGGATGGCAAGCGTCTGTTTACTGTCGAGGCCAGCAATGAGAACATTGATCTTGAGGGCGACATTATCCTTCAGGATGCCTTGCGCCGTTCTGCTGACTTCTTTCTGAAGAAGGGGGTTATTGATTTCAATCATTTTAGTGAGTTGCTGCCCAATGAGCGTTTGAAGTGGGTGATTGGTCGGCCCCGGGATGTAACGTTTACGAATGAGGACAGTCGCACTACGATTGTGAAGGGTGAAATCTTCAGGGGTGATCAGTTTGACCCTTGGTCCAATCTGGCGGACAAGATTTGGGCTTCCATCATTAATGGTGAGCCTTGGTATGCTTCGATTTATGGCAAGGTGCTGGAGTGTGAGAAGGAGAGTGGGGCCGCCCCTCGCATGCTTGTGAAGAGCATGGTGTGGACTTCTCTGGCCCTCACTCAGTCTCCTGCCAATCACACTCTCAAAAGTCTTAGGATTATCAAATCGCGAGAGTGGGAGAGGTTCATTCTGGCCAAGACTTTTGGGCTGGATACGGAAACTGTTTTTAAGCTGAATGATCTCACGTCTGGCTCTGACATTTCTGACATGCGCACGGAGCGTCTTAATGGCTACTGGAACATGCCCCGTGCCTTTAACAGTGCCACCAAGTGCATGAAGTGTTCTCTTGGGGCAATGAAGGCTGATCTTTTGACGCCTTGGGTAGAGCATTTCATTCATTGCGAAGGTTGTGCCCCTGAGGAAGCCGAATTGTTGGCCCGGGCCTGTCTGCACAAAGCGCTCGATGGTCATATGAACGGGGTTGGGCTTTCGATGGATGCTGAGCCCAATCCGATGCAATTGGGCTATGAATCGCGAGTGGCCAATTCCCCTCTTCGGTGATGGTGATGATGGAATTGTTTCGGAACATTAACAAGATTGCTCATCCTCAAGTGACTTGTTCTTCTTATGGAGAAAAGGTTCTGACTTGGTTCAATGGTGAAGATCGTGTTGAGGCGATTGTAGAGGACGACCGTTTTCTGGATTGTGCCAAGATGGTGCGTGGACAGGTCAATTATGTTGGCCGCTTTGACATGAAGAGTGAGAATGATTGTTGTCGATTTTATAGGGGAATGGAACGTTTCTTCTCCGAACCCCAATCTCTTTGACTTTTTCACAAAAACTGTTAATATGATCGTCAGGAGGTCACAGATGAGTCCTGACGACGTTCGCAAACTCATGGACAAATACGTCAAGGCCAAGAGCCATGTTGAGAAGGATGCTCTTGTGCGCGACGTGATCAAGGCATCTTTGGAGGCTCAGCGGCTTAAGCCCGATCAGCTTATTCCGGATGTTGGCACGGAGGGGAATGCCAATAAGGTTCCCTCGCGTGAGAACATTAACGTTGGGCCCCCGATGGAAACAAGTGGCAGGGGGGCCGAGCAGACGATCAGCACCTATTCGGCGCTTGCTCCTCAGTATGGCATGACGGCCAGTGATGGTGAGCTTGCTCGTTATCTCGGTGAGCTTCGTGCTTACATGAAGAGCATTGACGAGCGGCTTAGCGGCATTAGCAAGGCGTTTGAGGATGTTGTGAAGTCCATCATCGCCAAGGCCGAAGAGGCTGATGATGAGGAGGAAGAGGAAGAAGAGGACGAAGAGGAAGAAGAGGACGAAGAGGAAGAGCAGGCCGCTGTTGTCAATGTGAACATGGAAGAGGAAGAGGAAGAGGAGGAAGAGGAGGAGGAAGAGGAAGACGAGGAGGCTGGCAAGGCTCGTCTTGCTCGGGTCCACAATCTTCTGAAGGCTCTTGAGGCCACGTGGAAGGCCAAGAAGGATGTCAAGAAGTCTCTTCCGATCATCAAGGAGGCTGGGCGGCAGCTTCGGATTCTGGACGCCAACACTTCTGAGCGTGTGGTGAAGGCGTCGCAGGAGCTTCGTTCTCGCCTTGAGGTGTTCCTGATCTCCAATGGTCTGGACTCGCTGAAAGAGGTGCGCAAGGCCACGAAGAATCGCAAGTCGCGTCGTCAGGGCCAGCGTCCCGGGGCTGACTGGAACAATCAGAAGCCTGTGAAGCCCAATGTGGCCGAGACCGCCAAGAGCAATCCGCTGGAGGTGCAGGACATTACGGTGGATGACTTCTTCACTCGGATTCTGGGTGGGAGAAATGCTGCGGTGAATCCTTCGGTGGTGAAGTCGCGGGCGGCGGCTTTGGTCAGTGATCCTCGGTATTTTGACTATATCGACGATCTTCAGAAGGTGGTGACTGCTGCGATGGTGGCGGAGAAGGACAATGACATGCGGCCCCTCACCCATGTCATTGAGACCGAGGTGAGTCCTCAGGTGAGGGAAGCTGTTCTGGGAGGTGTGCGCTGATGTGGCCGGTTCTGCATAAAAGTGGCAACATGATCAAGGAGGTTGCCGATGCGCAGATGCTGAATGCTCGGTATGCTGCTCAGGTGGCGGCTCTGGGCATGAACTCGGCGCACGAGCTTCTGCGTGGCTTCTATTCGACGGTGGCTTCTGACATTGCTGCTCCTGCTGGGGTGGTGAGCAAGAACACTACGCCGGTTCGGAGTGTTGCCAAGTCGATTGAGCCGTTCCTGAACGAGGCGGCTCGTGAGTTCCGTCGGGGCAATGGCTTCAAGGTGCGTCCGGGTGTTCGTGACAATGACCGGATGTCTTTTCTGCCCCCGGATGAGCGGGAGATTGGCAAGAGCTTTGGGCTGATTGAGAAGAAGCTCAAGGCGAATGCCTTGCGTGATCTGGCCGGGTATGACTTTGGCAAGTTGGTGGACATTGCCAAGAGTGACGCCGTGGCCAAGAGCATTCTGGATGTGGGCACGCTGACGAACTTTGCGCAGGTGACTCAGGGTCAGGCTGTTGGCTATTTCTCGCTTGACACGGCGCTGGTTCGCGGCACGATTCGGCCTTCGTCGTTCCCGCTTTACATGATGCTGCCCAAGTCCACTGCGTTTCAGGTGGTGGATTTCTGGGCGACGAACCAAGGCACTGGTGGCGCTGTTCCGGGTGCTGCTGGGTCGTCTTATCTGTCCCAGACCAATCAGGCTGGTGTGACTTACAATGCGGGCCAGTATAACCTTGAGACTGTGACGCTTCAGCTCTTCCTTGATGCTCGTGCGATCACGGTGGCTCTTGCTGCTCAGAACAGCTTCGTTGACATTGCTGAGCAGGAAACCATCAACGCTTCGCTGAGCATTCTGGAGAGTGTGGAGTGGGAGTGCTACTGGGGCAACCCGAATATTTATCCTCAGCAGTTCCAAGGGCTTGCTTACATTGTGCCCAACCAGACTGACTTCATGGAGAATGTGGCCAATGGCACGATCTTTGGTGGCATGAACAATGGTCGGTTCTATGAGCCTGCTGCTGTTCTGTTTGCCGAGATCATGAATGTGATGGCCAATCTGGTGTCGGTGCCGGATTATGGCCGCACTTCGCATATCATGATGGGTCAGCACTCTATGTCTGACATGATGAACTTGGTGACTGGCGAACTGTTGCAGGTCACCAACATGTTCCGGCAGGATAGTGATCGTCTGCGTGATTATGGCCCCATGACCATCGCGGGCGACATTCAGGGTGTCACGACTCGCTTCTCGCAGGCGCAGTTTGTGTTTGACATCATGATCAATGCCCGTGACTTCCCGCAGCAGTGTGTGTCGTATGACAAGGCGCTGAGTGCTCTTGTGAATGCGCCGTCCAATGTCACGGCCACGGTGCTGTCGAGTGGTGTGTCGGCCAGCTACTTCTATAACTACTACACCGAGTTTACTGGCACTCCTGCGGCGTATGGTCAGCCCTACAACTTCCTTGGGGCCAATGGTGGGCCGTATGTGTATGCTGTGGCTGCGGTGGATGGGTCTTCGACGGAGTCGCCTCTGTTCTACACTGCCCCGGTGACTGGTATTCCGGCGGGTGGTGCGGTGCAGTTGTCGATTTCGCTGCCCTCGACTGGTTCGCCGCCTGTTGCCTATCGCATTTACCGGAGTGGCCTTGGCTACAACGTGAATGCGCCCGGCAGTGGGACTGGGAATGCGAACAATCCGGCTGCGTTCCGTTACATTGGTGAGGTGGCGGCCAATGCTTCTGGCACGACTACCTTCATTGACACGAACGGCGCTGTTCCGGGCAATCGCATTCCGGGTTCGGATACGCTGTTCCTTCTTGACCTGTTCGAGGAAGACTTGGCCCTTGACTGGCGCTATCTGCTTCCGCTGAGCAAAATCTATCTGTTCGCTCAGAATCTCTACATGCCTTGGGTTGTGGCGATGATCGGTGCGATGCGGGTCAAGATGCCCAAGTTCCATGCGGTCATCAAGAACTATGTGCCCATGAACAGTCGTTGGTCGCCGTGGCTTGCGAACACGAATGCTTCGGTGGGTGGAAACTCGACTAACGGCATCCTCTTCTGATAGAGACGGATAGCAAAAATATGAGGGGGTCTTTATGGCCCCTTCTCTTTTTTGGTGCGCCCGGCAGGACTCGAGCCTGCATCAAACCGTTATGACCAATTGAGCTACGGGCGCTTAGGGTTTGAATTGATGGGTTTTGGTGGCCAAGAGAACGTAGCCGTCGTCTCGCTTCATTTGGGCCGTGACAATCTCTGGGCGCTTTTTGATTTCGTCCATGATTCCTTCGATGGTGTATGTCCATTTGCCCGCTTCTTTGGAATGGCCGATGATCCACCAGCGCGAATAATAGGCGTTCGGTGCGCGGTAGAGATCGCGGATGTCGGTTAGCTCACGGAACCTGCGCATAGAGTAAAGCCCCCTACTTCGCATTGAAGATAGAGGCTTTGCTCAGTTAAGCAAGATTGTTAACGAAATTTAATTTGTCAGTGAGCGTTTTCGAGAATGTGCCGCGCTTCGTCAGGCGTCATACCAGCCGAGAAGTTGTTGACCACAATTCCAACGCTGGCCTCGACCTCGGGGATCAAGACGGAAGCGGCGCGGAGATACTGGGCAACATTGGCGGGCATTCCGTTGATGCTAGCGATCATTCCGGCGAAATCAGCAAAGTCGTTGACAAGCTGCTGCACGTCCTGTTTGGCGGCAGTGCTATCGGTTGCCTTCTGAAGGTCGGCTAGAGCAGTGTTCATGTCGCCCAGAACAGTGTTGATCTGCGCGATGTTGTCGATTTTGATGCCAGCGTTCTGCACGTCGTTGACGATGGCAGTAGCAGCGTTGACGACAAGCTGAGCGTCTTTAATGTCAGCTTGCATGGTCTGAGTAGCGCACGCGGCAATTCCTAGGGCCGTTGCGAGTGCGAGAATCTTACGCATTAGCCCTTCTTGCTTCCTTTGCCTTTCTTGACTTTCGCCATGAGATTTCTCCTTTCGGGAAGAATATAGCATTTTCCACAGAACTACGCAATAGGTGAATCCGTTGGAGTTTATCGTTGTTTTTGGTATATTGATGGCATGAGCGGAGTCACACTAAAGCAGTTGGAAAAGATTTGGGCCACCGATCCGGTCAAGCGCCTTTGGATTGGGGTCCTGAGGAAAGTGGCGGGCAGCAAGGTCATGACTGTTGCCGAGTGGGAAGAGCAGGTTAAAAAGCTGGGAAACCAGAAGGCATTGTGAGGAGATAAAAGATGGCGATCCAGTTCCCTTCGTTTGGCGGTCGAACTCTGGTCTTCCCGGGGGTTTATTCGAGCATCATTCCGCAGACGAATTTGCCCAATGCGAATGCGACTCCGCCCATTCTGTTGATTGGTTCGGCGGCTGGGGGCAAATACAACACGCCCTATACGTTTAGCAGTTGGAGTGATCTTCTTACTTTTGCTCGTGGTGGGAACATTGCGAATTATATTCCGTATTTTACTCAGCCCTCTCCGGTTGCTGGTGTGAATGTGAGTAACAACATTATCTTCATCAATGTTTCCCACAATTTTCCTTCTACGTTAACGGTGAATACCACTTTGGCTGGCAGTTATGTGGTGCTGGCAGCTGCCAATCCCGGGGCCCCGAGCAATCTTCTCAACATTCAGATCGCTGCCAACTCTGAGTATTCCGTTGCTATGGATGTTACGCTGATTGATGGTTATTCTAACGCGGCTGTTAGTGGTGTTGGGCTGGGTGTTCCGTTCCTGCTGGCTTACAACGGTTCTGCGTCGAGCGGTGTGACTTACAATATTACGGCCACTGAGTTTGTTCTCTCCTCGCCCAATCCCGGTGAGTCGTTTACCTTCTCGCTGGGGGCTTTTTCGACGATGTCCCAGCTTGTTACGGCGATCAATGAGACGGGGGTGTATGAGGCGGTTCTGTTCTCGTCCACGGATGGGAATCTGCCCACCTCGGCTTGGTCTGAGAGCTATGCTACGTTGCCTTCTGCGCCCATTGCGCTTTCTCCCCCGTTTTTTGGGCAATTGAATTATGCGGCGGTAGTTGTTGGGCTGCCCGACTTCATTTACTGGGTCCAGAACATTGCCAACAGTCTTGTTTCGATCGGGTGGATCAATGCTTCGGCGAATGCTTGGCCGTTGGTGACGATGGGGGTAACTTATTTCACTGGCGGCCTGACTGTTGAGCCTCAGATCAGTGATTATGCCAATGGTTTTGCGACTGCCCTGAATGTTCCTGCGTGGATTGTGTGGTGCGACTCGGACAATTACCTGGTTAAGTTGCTGGGGGCCGAGCATGCCAAGCAGGCTTCTCAGGCTGGTGTGGGTGGCTATCGGCGCTTCATTACTGGTTCGATGCTTGGGGCCACTCCTGCTCAGGCGATTGAAGTTGCTAGCGCGCTTTCGAGCAAGGAGACCACGTTTGTCTATCCGGGGCTGAAGGTTATTAACAACACCACTCAGACGCCTCAGGTGATTAGTGGGCATGCGGCTTCTGCGATGGTGGCTTCTTTCTTTGCTGGGCAGTATCCTTCGCAGAGCATTATCAATGTGCCTCTGAACGCCACTGGAGTTGAGCAGAGTCTGACTGCGGCCCAGATTCAGCAGTTGCTCAGTGCTGGTGTGATGGTGTTGGCTCAGCGCCTGACCAATTCCGCCCCCTCGGTAGTGCAGGATGTGACGACGTGGCAGACTGACAGCAATCCTGTGAATGTCTTCAATATGTTGGTGGGTGCGGCCCAGTGGACTGCTTATACTCTCAACAATTCGTTGCAGAAGTATATTGGGCAGCCTTCTTCTCCGCAGACCTTGGCCAATCTGCAGCAGGATGTGAAGAAGACGTTGAATGCTTTGATTTATTCCACGAGCAATCCGATTGGTGTATTGGCTTCGTGGGATCCCAATTCTCTGCAGGTCAGCTACAATGGCAACACTCAGTCTTACAATGTGAGTGTGGAGGTTCAGTTGATCAATGAGGGCAACTATGTGTTGATCACTCTTGGCACTTCGGCTTATGGTGCGACTAATGTGTGATGGTCGAAAAAACAAATAATGATCTGAATGTTGAACTGCAGATTCTGAAGGCCGAGGTGCTGGACATAAAGGCTGACTTGAAGGAGATCAAGTCAGATATTAAGGAACTGTCCAGTGTTCAGCACAACATGATTGGCATGCAGACGGCGTTCAAGGCCATTTGGCGTGGTCTGATTTATCCTTTCTTGGCCGCTATTGCGACTGGGGTAATTGGATTTCTGTTGGGGCGGCACCAATGAACTTGATTGTTCCGTTTCCGAATCGAACAATCAATTTTGATCTCATTGATCAGTTTCCTGCGTTTGCCCAAATTCCGCAATTGCCGTGGACTGGGTATGTGCCAATGTGTGATCCTCGGGCCCCGGATGATATTGATGTGTTTGATGTTACAGTCAATGAGTATTCATTGGGGCAGTTGGGTTGGAGTCTGGTGAATGTTCAGAGCGATACTCTTAACATTTACAGCGTATCTTCTGGCGGTTCTTTTGTGGCTGGCGGTCTTGGTGCGCCGGGTGATTATTCTTCTTTTCTATGTCAAATCGATACTGGTTCTGGGTTGTTTGAGGCTGCTGCGAAGATTTATACAATGGATTTGGGATATACTTTTGAGAGCTTTCTGTCATGGCCCCAGTTCAGAGTGTGTGGTTCCAGCGGCATTTTCACGTTTGATTTCACTTCATGGCCGGAAACGATTGAAAGCGCTTTTGCTGAGTCGCTTGATACTGAACTGGTTGTTAGTGTTGTTTCTTCTTCTGGGAATCTTGTCAATGTTGCGGTGAGCGGAACAGGAGCTCCAGATTACGATAGCATCTTTGGTGTAACTGTCACCACTAATGTTCGGGGCCCAGTGAGCTTTTGGTCTCGGGTGTTTAATCAAAACTGGCCGTCCGCTTTCTAAAGTAGGTAATCTTGATTGCCCATTACCCACTTTTTCCGGGCCAAGTGATAGGATGTTCAAGAAAGGCTTGTTTCGCAAACGATAGCGTTTTGTGCCAGAGGTTGCGCTTTCCCTCCGGAAGATAATCATCATGGCCACAATCCAAAGACTCAGGCACGAAATAAGGCGGGGAGATTAACTTTTTTTCATCTTCACTGGGGCCAAAATACCCGAGTGCCCCTCGTCCATCTTCTCCAATGGGAAAGAGAAACTTCAGAACGTTATCGCAACGAGAGCCCAACATGAAGATTTTTTTAATCTTGGCCCCCTTGAACTCATTCACTAAAGCCCCCACCTCTACCGCTGGGGCAAACATGATGAGAGTATCGACCTCCTTGACCATCGCATAGTTGAGAGCGACCCTAGCCCCGAGAGAGTGAGTAAGGAACGAAGGTATAGTGGCGTTGTTCCATTTTTCCGCCAGCGCTTTTCCGCACTCATTAGCATTCTTGTGTGCCGTGAAGTAGTCAAGAACGCCTAGAGGAGAGTTGCCGGGCCAAGATACAAGCCCAAAGTCATCAAGTGCCAGATAATCATCAATCTTCTGGGAAATGTTTACGGATTCTTCATAATCAACCCTGAAGCCATGAATGAAGAATAGGGGCTTGGTGCCATTTACCTTCGGAACTTCAAAAGAGGGATCCCGCAGGTTGATGATAATCATTCATCAGATCACCACTGCACCAAGGCCGGGCGTAGCAGCGAGACCAGCAGCAGTCGCAATACCAGCCGCAGCTTCACCCACACCCACGGCAACCGACGGAGTGCCCAGAGCATTCGTGAGGAGAGGATTGCCAGCCAGCGACTGACCAAGCACGTTGATGACATCCATCGCGAGGCAATCAAAAGTATCCGTCACCAACCCGTTGGCCGGAATGGTGGTGCGCACGCTGGTTGCCATTGCCATCAGGAAGGTCAGATCAATGACCGAATCATCGGCAGTGAACACACCAACATTGAAATAGTTGTTGCCGAGGTAATTGCGCAGGTTGGTCTGCCCAGAACCGACCAGAAGCTGCCCCTGAGCAGTCAGTTCAATGCTCCTCAGAGAGAAGCGGGGGGCGAACTTAAGCTGCTGCAGGTCCTGCGGCTTTTCACTACCGATACCATACACCTGCTGGGCCCCATAGTCGATCGTGAAGTCAAACGCCTCAGCAAATGCGATCGGAGTGACGCCAACGAAGATGATACACTGGTTACCGTTTCTGGCACGGTATAGGGCGGGAATTGGAGCGTAACTGACACCGGACATACTTGAAATATACCAAAATGTTCAAAACCCTACAATAGGTTCACTATTGCACAAACTGGTTAGGGACCTGAGTATCAATGACAACCTCGCTGCCCTGATATTCCTGAGTTGTGATGCTTTCAATGGGCTGTATGTTGATGGCGATTGGCACATTCAGGGGGCCCTGAACAGTGAATAGGATGTGACACTCAAAGATCATAGGGACCTTAGCATGATACTCTCTTGACGCCTGCCCAGATGCCACCTTGATGTCATGAGAAAAATTCATGCCAATCTCGGAGAAAAACTGCCGCAATGAATTAATGAGAATGCTTAACGTAGCGCTTCTGATTTCCTCACGTTGCGCAGGGTTTTCGGCCCAAATCGCAATATGAAACATTCTGTCCACATAAGTCGGCACAACATAGACGCCATTTGTTTCCATCAACTCATATGCGCCGGTTTGTTGCCCAATCGGAACGTTCGTTTGTTTCAGGGCAGCTTCCCATACTGCGATAATGGGCATGGCCTGCATTGAGTAGATTGGGCCAGCATGAACGACATTGCACTCATATGAAGAGATCAGATTGTCCAGTCCAGTCTTGAGTATCCCGACAATTGCTCTAGAGAGTTCTGTATTGACAAACTGCAGGTTCTGTTGTGTAGGGATTTCGATGGAGGCAGTCGCCGTATTGCCGCTTTGATCTACGGCTGCGTAATTGTATGTCAGCCCATCCATTAGTCCGTCAGTGTCCAAATAAAATAGTATGGGAGGGCCGTTGTAAATTTGTATGTTGTTCTTTGTGACAGTCATATTGGAGACAAAACCGGAAAACTTGAGCAATGCAGCGTTGCCGGAATTGAGAATGTTTGCAATGATTTCCGCCATTATTCTTCCTCCCAAGCCTGTTCGCCAAAGTATTCGTCAATCACGAAATCTATGATCGTTTCAAGGATGTGAAATGCAGGGCGTGCAGGAATGTCCCATCCGCGAGCGCCCATCGGGTCCAATATGACGACCGGAGCTTCGGGGTTCTTTCCATGATTCCACAGATGCAGACCAAAGGGTTTTCGGCGCCCCAGATCGTAATATTTCTTCCTTAGGTTGTATTTTTTTGATCCGAACTCGAAAACAGCCGCCGCTGGGTCATCAACCACAATTCTGAAGTGCCCCCAAGACCTGTTTTCAAATTTAATGGCTTCTGCCGTTCCTCCGTCTTCTGCGCCGCCCGGTTCCATCACTCGAACGCCATTAACCTCATATTCGCCCTTGAAAAATCCAATGTAATACTCGGCGATGAGCGCTTCAATGGCCCGGCGCTCATACTGATCCATATCCTCTTTAAATTCCGGGTCTTGGCTGCTGATAAATTCAATTCCATTTTCTGTTTGTCTGATTTCAGCCATTTTGCAGACCACCCGCCAGAAGAAGAGGTTTCCCGGCATTTTGCCGTAAGAACAGATCAAATATGTCACTATGGATGCGTTTGGGGTATTTAAGTCCTCTTAGGAATGGCCTGACATGCACTGCGCCACCGACATGACGGAACGCTGCAAAACTGTATGGGGCAAAATACTCCACACTTATGCCGGTTCCGGGCGTCAGATTGGGAAACGTCAATGTGCCATTCTGAGGATTGAAAATGTAGTCCTGAGTCTCGACAGCTTGACTGTTCTGGTAGTAATAAACTTTGTCGATTTTGGCCATGAACGGATAATTCAGCATGATCGGGAATTTTCCGACACGACTGTTATAGTTCAGTTTGCGAACTGCATCAATTTCAATCACAATATCGTAGGTATTGATTTCGTCATACATTGGCTGTTGATCGGAAGGAATTGTTACCCAGAATCCGGCCTCTTGGATAACACCAACTTCCGGACTTTCAGAAACACCGGGCGACCTTTGCGATTCCAACATGATTGAGGACGCAATCTGCACAATGAAGGGCCCCTGAGGTTCGCTCCATAACAGGCCGATTCCCAAGCAGCTTTGACAGTTTGGGTCGGGAGTGCCCAAATTCTGTCCAACGCACGGGCAAAATGCAGCCTTTTTCCAGTAAGCGCGCACCCCACCCTGCTTGATAAGAGCGTTCATGGCCTCTGGGGAAAACCATTGTTCTAGATTGGGAATGCCGGGGCCAAAAAAGTCAGGCAGCCCGGTATTGCGAATGTTCTGGGGCATGATGAGATTATATCACTGATAGGCAAAAATCTCAACTTCTGCGCTTATTACGTATTCGTTTAGCAAGTCAGTATTGCTGTTAAATAGCGACAAGGTGCCATTGTTGGAAATGAGAAATTCCCCAGCATCTGAAATTGCCGCTGATGTTCCGGTCTGGGGTATGTTGTAGAAGGAATAGCTAAAGACTCCTGTATAGCTGAATATGACCGCCCCAGACGTGGCAAGAATGATCGCATACGGCCCACAACCATTAGCATAAACAAAAGTGCCGGGTAGGTTAATGTTGAGTATTTGTTGCGTTGAACTGTAGGCTAGGGCATTTGCGGATGTCGCCACTAGAACCGTTGCGTAGTCTGGGCTTGGATGTATGAATGGCTCGATACCCGGAACGCTAATAATGTTCCCTTGCAAAATCAACTGTCCGTTACCAGCATCAGCCACAGCAAAACCACTAGAAACCACGAAAGGACATACTGCAACATTTGAGGATATTGACACAGAGTGGGTCACTACTTGATTTCCGGCGTAGTTATAAACATGTCCGGGCTCTGCGACTACAACAGCGTTGCTATCTGCATATGCAGCAATTGCGCCATTTCCAAACGTTACTGGCGACACACCCACAATACCTAATCCGTAAACTCCATCTATGGGAATATTGCATGCCTGCAATGCGTAGGTGGTATATGTGTTGGCGCTGGAAGAAAAAACTCCATAGTAGCCCGGTCCACCGAAATATCCAATGCCCGACTCGAATCTAGCAAACGTCACGGCAGAGCTAAGCAACGGAGAGGAGGTTTGCACATCATATATGCCTGATGGGCCGCAGATATACAGGCCATTGGGGGTGGATTGTAGTATGTTGTATCCGGTGGGCAGGCCCGATGAAACGAGAGCGCTGGTGCCGATATTCCAAATGTTTCCCAGATTATCTAGGGCATATTGTTCCGAAAGCGAAACAACCGGATTGGGAATGTTGCCATATTGAACCACATTGGAACCGCTGTATTTTAGAATGCCGTTTTCAAATGAGCTTAGGAACAAGCCAGAGCTATTGAGCGTGGCTGATGTGACAAAGTAGGACTGTTTGGTTGGGTAAGTGAGTGCCCCGGACATATTGACATTTTAACACAGATTTGCTATATCATGGACATGCTGACGTTCATCAAGAAGCGTTTGGCCGAGAAGACTTCGATCGCAAGTCTGTCGGCTTTTCTTACCACTCTTGTTGCCTTCCTGAATGGTCAGGTGAGTGCGGCCACGCTCGTTTCGGTTGCTGTGGGGTGTGTCATGGCGTTTCTTCTGCCCGAGGACAACACCCTGCGCGCGGATGTGGAAAAGGTTGTGGTGGATGTGCTCACTGATCCCAAGGTTAAGGAGGAGCTTAAGAAGGTTTAAAACTCGAAGACTGGGCCGTATTGATCGTTGTCGTAAGCCGTTGTCTTCTCTAGACCAGCGGCGCGGCCCACTTCTGAGTCTGGATCAACGTGAATGCCATATTTTCTGGCTGCATTCACGATTCGGCGAGCAGCTTTTCTCTTCAACTCCTCGGATTCCCATTTGTGATGGCCGAAGAGTTTGATGGCCGCCCTGATATGTTTCCTGTCGATGGGAAACATATATTTTTCCGGGACCGCATACTGGCGCTTATCCTTGGGATACCCCTTGGGTGGAGATTTCCTTTCTGGCATAATTCCTATATAGCATATTTTGGAGTTTTGTGCTAGAAGTAAACCATGTCTGGCAGTAACTCTCAGCGGATTCCGGCCCCCATCAACACAACGACGGTAGCAACCAACCTGCTTGCATGTATGTATGGTTTGACGGGGCAGGTGACGGATGCTACTCAAGGTTCCATTGTGCGCGCTTGGGCCGAGTCGATCGGAGCATTGAGCGAACTTGTGACGGCGCAGAATGTCGCTAATTCGCTCAATACCATCGTGAATCAGGTTTATGAAGTCTTTGGTATTACGCCATATCCTGCCACTGCGGCGACTGGGGCGGTTGTTTTCTACACTGGGAATGGAGCCAACATCCCCTATTCGGTCAACATTCCGCAGGGCACGATTGTTGCAACTAACTCTGGTGTGCAGTTTCAGACCACTCAGAATGCCACCTTAATTGTTGGAACGTCTGCGGTTACTGTTCCGATTATTGCGACACAAACCGGCCCTCAAGGTAATGTTCCTGCCAACACCATTGTGCAGATCATCAATGCTCTTCCATACCCACTGTTTGTTACGAATCCGAATCAAACTACCGGTGGTCAGACGGCAGAAACCCCTCAGCAAACTGCCAATAGATTTGCAGCTAAGGTTCAATCGTTGCAGCAGTGCACGCCTCTCGCAATTGTGAATCAGGCCCTTCAGATTACCAATGGCACGGAAAGGGTAGTGCAGGCGGCGGTTTATGAGCCTTGGATCACAAATTCTAGTGCGGGGGCTGGTTTTACTCTCTACATCGACAATGGCTCGGGAACTGCATCTTCCGGGTTGGTGTTAAATGTATCCAGTGGCATCAATGCTCCGGCTGGAGTGCCATATATTGTTGCGCCAGTTACGCCTGTTAGCGCCAGTGTCAACATAACGGCGTCTGTTGTTTCAACATATTCCAATCAGGAACAGTTGATATACAATAACATTTTGACAGCAGTGCAACAGTTTTTCTCTGAACTCCAGATTGGAGAGACGTTATATGCCTCTCAGCTTTCTGCCGTTGTGGCCAATGCGGCACCGGCCCAACTGTCGTCTCTGAATGTGTCTGTCAATAATGGGGCACTTTCTGTAAATGCTCAATATAATCAAAGGGTTGTGCTGTCATCCATTACCATTTCTTTAACTTGATGGGCTTGACATTGGCGAGGGGGGGGTGGTATCTTGACCGGTATGCAGGAAGGCATCGTCGTCTTCATCGTTTTCCTCGTTTTTGTGGGAGGCTTAACGGCTATGGCGTTCTGGGCCGGTCTTATCAAGGGAAATGGGATCCGGGTTTTCTCTAAGCGCGATCTGTTTCCCGCCAACCCCCTTGATTTCGTTTATGGTGTGCTCGAGGGCAGTGTGGCCGGGGGCGAGGCCTCCGTATTGAGGATTTTGGTTTTGGCCCTTGACAGCGTTTATGGTATCAAGATCAGCGATGATGAAGCGTTGGCCCTTTTTCTTTTTCACCTAGGGGTTCGCGACAAGTCCTGATCTTCTAGTCTTCCTCGAAAAATCCAGAACTTAAGCGCATGGCAGATGTTTGACACGATGATGACGGATTTTTTGCCTTCCACGCTAGGATAGCTTCAAGGAGGTTGTCATGAAGGCTCGGAATTTTGCGCCCGGGATGGGTGAGGCTGTTGCTCGTCGCACTTTTGCTCGCGAAGGCGAAGAGTGGAGCGATATTTGCGAGCGTGTTGTCAAGGGGAATACGATGCTGGCCTCTGAACCGAGAAAGGATCGTCTGCTGGAGCTTATGAAGAAGGCAGTTATCATTGGGGCCGGTCGTCATCTTCAGAATGGGGATGAGAACCAGATTCACAAGAACATTGAGAAGTTCTCGAATTGTTCTACTGCCCCAACGTCAGCATTGCTTTTTCTGCTTCTGCTCAATGGAAGCGGCGTCGGGCGTTCTTATGATCCAGATCACATTATTGTGAACTGGCAGAATCTGCGTGGGGTTGAACTGGCGGTTTATCTGAGCAAGGAACATCCTGACTATCAGCCCGGCGATGATGCGGTGAAGGATATTGATTATATTCGTTTTATTGTGCCGGACACTCGTGAGGGCTGGGCCCAGTCGATTGAGTATCTTGAGACCAAGGCTTTTGCAAATGATCATAGGCCAGTTCTGTTTGATTTCTCACAAATTCGTCCGCTCGGTGCGCCCATTCGCGGGATTTCTCATGGAACTGCTTCTGGGCCCCAAAGCCTCATGCGTGCTTTCCGGAATATCATTGCTCTGATCAACGGTCCTGAAATGGCCCCGTGGAAGCAGGCAATGTTCATTGACCATTACCTTGCGCAAGAAGTGCAAGTTGGTGGTGTGCGTCGTTGTTTGCCCTTCGGTAAGACATTCATTCATTTCGCAAGCGGAATAAAGAAGATCAACAGTGTCGATGACCTGAGAGCAGGAGACTTTACCGTCGGTGGTGGTCGCATTCTTGATGTGATGCTGTCTGGCCGTCAGAAGTTGTGGAGGCTCACCACCGATGAGGGGAAGGTTCTCTATTGCACTGCTAATCATCGTATTTACGATCATAATAACCGCGTATTTAAGCCTGTCACGGAGTTTAAGAGAGGAGACGTGGTATCTGCCTGTTATGGTTCTGATCCTGAGATTGTCTTGAAGGCGTGGTTGCCGGAAACTGTTGTGTCTGTTGAGGAGACTGAGGAGTGGGCAGAAACGTTTGATATTGAGACTGAGTTTCATCAATTTTTTGCCAATGGTGTTCTCGTTCACAACTCGGCCCGAATGAGCACAATGTCATACACCTATCCTGAGGCATTTGAGTTTGTGACGATCAAGAATGACAATGGGTTATGGTCATCCAACAACTCGTTGATTGTTGATAAGGAGTTTTGGAGCAATCCGAAATATGAGCCGCTGCTGATGGCCGCTTTGGAGTCTCTGTATAAAAATGGAGAGCCCGGCTTTATCAACGGCGATGAACTGCATGACACAAAATACAAAAAGTTTCTGGGCAAGGATTCATTCGAGGTTGGCTCATCTCTTTTCTATCCCACTCGAGAGCACCAAGAGATCATTACCGAAGTGGGCCGACGTTCCATGCGAGCCAAGTTCCCGACCATCACAAATCCGTGTGTGACGGCTGACACGGAGATTCTGACTGAGTTGGGATACAAAAAGGTCAGTGAATTGAAATTTCCCAACGAGGTCCCTCTGTATGTCGTTGATGGACAATACTGGCGGGGTAGTTCATTTTTTGAGACCGGCACCAAAGATGTTTATCGTCTAACGCTTGAAAGTGGCCATCATGTTGATTTAACTGCTGATCACAAGGTGTTTGTTGATGGAGGATGCGCCGAGGCGCAGAAACTTAATCGCGACCACAACATTATCCTGCATGACGGCACCACTTCCAAGATGAAGAGCTTTGACTATCTTGGCAAGAAGCGTGTTTATGATGCCAGTGTGCCCGGAATCAATGCTTTTGTCGCGAATGGAATAAAAGTGCACAATTGTGGAGAGATTCCGCTGCATTTGACCGGCGGCCTGTGCATCATTGGAGACGTTGCCCCATACTTCGCCGATACACTGGATGAGGCAATTGAAGCGGCGGAATTGATGGCGCGGTTCCTTGTGCGCGTTAATACGATGCCCGGCATCTATCCGGAGGTTCAGCGCACCAATCGCATCGGTGTAAGTCTAACGGGTATCCATGAGTTCGCGTGGAAATTCTTCAATCTCACATTCCACGATCTGATTGACGAAGAAAAATCACGCGACTTTTGGAGCTTCCTGAGCGTTATGCGCGAAAGAACATATCGAGCGGCGGATGAGTATTCTCGTGAGTTGATGATGAACCCGCCCTTCACCGTCACCACGATCAAGCCCGCCGGATCGACTTCCAAATTGTTTGCCCTCACGGAAGGCGCTCATCTTCCGGCCAAGAAATTTTATTTGCGTTGGGTGCAGTTCAAAGGAAAGAAAATTGCTGGGGAATGGGTCTCTTGGACTGATCCACGTGTGCCTGAATATGAGAGGAAGGGCTATCCTATTCGTGAGCTAAAGACTTATCGTGATGTGGTGATTGTGGGCTTTCCGACGGCCCCCTTGATTTCTGAAATCATGCCTGAGGAGTTGATTGTTACCGCTTCTGAGGCCACTCCAGAAGAGCAGTATGAGTGGATCAGGCTACTAGAGAAACATTGGCTTGGCCCTCGTGGTGGTCAGGTGAGTTACACGCTGAAATTCTATACGGATGTCTATTCTCTGGAAGACTTCAAGCGCATTGTAAAGCAGCATCAGCCAACTGTGAGATGTTGCTCTGTTCTCCCATCTTTGCCAGATCACATGATGGGTTACGAATATCTGCCGGAAGAGGCTATTACCAAAGAGGAATATGAAAACCTCTTGAGGAAAATTGCTCAGGCCGATGAGGAAATTGATCTAGAGAGGTTGCGCTGTGAGAATGGTGCTTGCCCGCTATTCTGAAATGAGGTATAATCACATGCGTGTCAGCGCTTAGCCAGATCACGGAAAACGTCTTAAACGACTTACCGCCGACTTTTATTCCAGCCAATCTGCCCATCTTACAGGCGGAGCAGATTGCGCTGGAGCCTTTTTCTGACAGTGTCCAGTTCTTTGCCCAGAACTTTAATCTCTTAAATGCTAATTTTGGCTTTCTGGACTGGGTCGCTTCACTGTTCGGGTATGTGCGATTGGCTGGAGAGAGCGATTATTCGTTCCGCAATAGAGTTATTGCAAACATGACCAGTCCGTGCGGATATTATGAGGCGATACAAAACTATCTTATTCAGGTAACTGGCATTCCTAGCATTCAGGTAGTTGGGGCCGGACAAACAGTAATTACGAGCGGAAATGAAGTTATTGTCCAGACAAGCGGATCATTTCTGATTAATGTAAACATATACGCTTCAGTTTCTTCAGACGTTATTAATCTTCTGGCGCAAGTTCTCAATAACGTCAGGCCCGTAGGAGTGCCAATTGGTGTGTATCAGATAACCAGTCCGCAACTAGACACAATACTTGATATTAGTGGCTCTCCTCCAGATGCGTCCACCTATCTTTCATCCTCTGGGCAAGCTCATTTGTTGAATATTCCGCTTCCGCCGTTTGTTGTGAATACAGAATCACAGTTCTCTACGGTTTTGATGAATGATCCCTTGCTTTCCTGACATTTGGTGATATAATCAACCTCATGCAGATACCCTACGCCAACGTAAATCAGTATCTGAGCGCTTCTCTACTCAACAGATTCTTTCAGGCTTTTGCGGAGGCTTTCGGAGAAGGCTATACAAGGTTCTTTTACCCCGGCTTTGTCAATCCAGAACTGATTTCCGTTTCCGGAACAGTTGGGGCAATAAGCGTTACTGTTAATCAAAATGCCTCACTTATGAACGGCGAAGGGCTGATTGCTACCGCTTACACCAATCAGACATTTACGCTCAATGCCACTCAATACGCTTCCTCATCGTCCAACGTAACGATCTACATCTATGCCTCCGTGGGACAGCAGCTTACGTCTCCGATTACCATTACGCCTCCGCCCATTGGGTCTCCGAGTTACAACCCTGAGTTGAGTGCCCAGACTGGATATCAATACAATACGTTGACGTTCCAGTGGGGCATTTCGACGACTCCGCCGGATGGGAAGACGAATATTCTGTATGCTACGGCTGTCATTCCGGCTGGGGCCAGTTCCTCGACGCCTCTAACGTTTACGCCTCAGGTGGCGCAGGTTTCTGGTGTTATGTCCCAGATTCCGATCTTTGTGCTGACCAGCAATTCGGTTGTGTCTCTGCCTGCTGGATATGGGCTCAATGGATTTACCGCTTCTCTCCCGACCGCTCAGTATCCGGGGCAGGTGTTTTCGTTCATGGGGCCCGGCACTATTGGCACAACTCAGTCTTATCCCATTGTTGGTCTATTGCCGAATGGGCAGAGTTTGACATCGATCACGCTGCAAGCCAATGAAAGTATGCAGCTTGTTTCGACTGGGCAGAACTGGCTTGTTGCAGATGCCGCTCCAATCAATTTGCAAGGGGCTGCATTTGCAAATTATCTAAACGTCAGCAGTGCGACCACTCTTACAAATACTCAGACTGGTTCTATTGTGCTGGTGAGTGGCTCCAACTATGCCATAACGCTCCCCGAGCCTGCTCAAAATACGGTTTTTCAGTTCATCAGCAACGGTGCAACTGGCATTAGCATCGTTCCGCCTAGCGGAGTCAGTATTTATGTCAACAACACCGCCCAATCTTCTATCAATTTCAATGACTCTTATGCTCTTCTTTACGCTAACGGAACGAATTGGTATGTTGCCGGGGCCTCGACTGACATTTGGGGTATTCCTGATAATGTTGGATATACATTTGGCAACATCACAGTCAATGGTAGTGCTATCGTCAACGATCTGAACGCATCTCATCCGACTTCTGCGCCTGCGTATGTTGCAACTAATGGGGCGGGAAACTATTGGCTCGCTGGTATTGGAGATGCTGCTGGGGGCAGATGGTTGATTGGTGATGCTGGCAACGATCAGATTGGTTTCTACAATGACACGTCCACTTCACTTGTGCCGCCGAACTTCACTGGATATTCCGCGATCACGGGGCCAAATTCAGAAACGTATTATCTTCGGTCTGCACTTGATCCGAGCGGCAATTTCAAGACCATTGGTAACATTTATGCAACGGATGGCGCAGTGTTTTATCCGAATGGTGTGCCGAGCAATAATACGGCAATTCAAGTTGGGCAGAACGTTCCAGCACAATATGCAGGAATCCTCATTAACACATCAGGATATAGTAACAACGCAATTCAGGTAAACAACAACAGCACAACTGAGTTTTATATTGATCAGAATGGGAATGTTTGGTCGCAGGGGAATGTGACTGTTGGGGGTGGGATGCAAGTATATCCCAATGGAGTTCCAACAGGACTCAATGGAATTCTAATAGGAGAGCCGGTAGGTGGACAAACTGCTCCACTGTTTATAAATACGTCTGGGAACGGAAATTATGCTTTTCAGATTAATGACGGATCAACACAACTATTTAATGTTCAGCCCGGAGGAAATTTGTTTTCTCTTGGAAACGCAACTATTGGCGGTTCCCTTACTGCTGGATCAATCTCAACAGGCGGCGCAATCAGTGGAAACACGCTTAATCTAAGCGGTGACGCTACTGTTGGCGGTTCTATGTCTGTCTCTGGAGCGATTGATGGCGCGTCTCTCAGCATTAGTGGAAATGCGAATATTGGGAATGAGACGATTGGTGGAACGGGGCAGTCTGCTGGATATTGGGTGACCGGCAATGGACTCCCAAGCGCACCCAATGCCCCGGTACAGGGTGCTTTGTTCACATGGAATACGCTTCCCCCGTCATCATCTGGTGGTAGTTGGTCCGGGTCTGGAACAGGCGCAGCATACATTATCAATGAAAGAGGTGGTGGCGGAGGAGGTTTCTATTTCTATGATGGTGTTAATGGGGGGCCATTTACAGAACTTTTCAATATTCAAGGTTCTGGTGACGGAACCCCCGGCCAAGTCTATGCTGCAGGTGGATACACGGGTCCCACCCTCAATCTTACCGGCAATGCAACCGTGGGCGGCTCACTGGCGGTATCTGATAATGCAACCATCAGCGGTGCAATCTACACGGACATTCCGAGCACCTCCACTCTCTTCAATCTCCCCCAGTCAGTAACGCAAGTTCGTGTGAATGTTGCTGATTTCTCTAGTCCTCAGGATGCGGTGAATTATGTGCAGTCGCTGGGTGGTGGTGTTGTGTTCTTTCCGGAGGGGAGTTGGAGTAGGTTTACAATAACTGGTAACAATATTGTGATTGAGGGAGCTGGACCTGGAAGCATAATTTCCGGCATCGACATTGTGCCGTCAAATAATACATATTCTACTACCACAACATCTTCTGGAAGTTCAGTTAACACTATTCCTCTATCTTCTATGCCATCACAGGGTCTGGATGGTTGGTATGTAATGATAAGTGGTTCCTTTAGTAACAGTGGAATTAATGGTCCTCTAAATACTTATGTCACATCAAGCGGCCCGACTAATCCGGTAACTGTTTCATCATCTGTTTCATATTCAAGTGGCACCGGAGTATGGTTCTCTTCCCCCAATCTTGAATACAATGGATTTGTTATAAGAAATGTTTCTATTCTAGGAAACGGATGGGGAATTTTTGCCGTTGGAGTAAATGGAATATCGATAGAAAATTGTGTGTTAAACGGATACGGGAATGATAATCCTGCGATTGTTTTTGATAGATGTATTAACTACAGCATTCGCAACAATAGGTTCGTTCAGCAGAACAATTATGAATCTTCTGCTATAGTATGGATTTCGGATTACTTCACTACATCATTATCTGGAAGCGGAATTATACAAAACAATTATTTTGCTACGGATTATCTTCAAAACGGAACTCCAACTTATGGCACGTCCACATTTCTCAACATTATTAATCATTCTGGCGTTCATATAGATCATAACAGACTGGACTGGGGCTATTGGGGTGCTGGAACAAATGATCCTACTTGTTTTATCCAGATTGCTGGACAATGTCAGGCCATCCAGATCACTAATAACTATGCAAGCGCTGTTTGGGATTTTGTAAGGATTAACTCATACTACAACATCGTCCCATCTCATATCACCATCGAAAACAACGTCATTGATCTCATCGGCAACAACGGCATCTGCAACACTCAGGGCAACTCTACTCACAGCATCGTGATTAGGGGCAATGAGGTAGATAATCCGTTCTACATCATCACTGGCATTGCGAGTATTTCTGCCGCAGGTAGTGGATATACGGAGAATGAAGTAGTGACGTTAGGAACTCCTGCTGCGGGTTCCGAAATGGTGGCTGCGACTGCTACTGTTACCTCCGTCAGTTCTGGCGGCATTACTGGTCTCAGATTAAATAGCACCGGCATGTATGATTACACGAATGGTCCGGCGCAAACTACATTGACTGTATATGGCAGTTCTGGATCGGGGGCTACTGTTACTGTAAACTGGTCTGGCAGTGGGTCGTATGCTTACATTCAGAATGCTCAACATGTTGTAGTAGAGAACAATGATTTGTTCTGCTACTCAATGAGCACATATGCGGGTGTGCAGCTAGAAGGTTGTTACTCCAGTATAGTGCAGGCTAACAGAATTAGTAGCTGCCACTACGGTGTGGCGTGCATTGGATCGCAATATTCGTTTATCAGGGAAAACATTATCAGTAGCGTGCCATTGAGCAGTCTGTCCACCTCTCCGTTGTCCAATTCTGCTGGTATCTGGATTGCGCCAAATGGATCGACTGCGAACTATGTTGTTGACATTCAGGGCAATGAGATCAGACAGGTAACTTGGGCCGGTCATAATACTGATAGCAGTGCACAGTATATCTTTGTAGCTGGTGATAATGCGATTGCTTCCACAAATACGAGTTCATTCTTTGATACAAACCCAAGTTCTAGCAATCTTGTATATGAGGAGCATTGGAATCCGGCATCTTTCCATAATACGGTAATATTTGACAGCACGTTGCTTGCAACTGGGACTGCGGATTTTACTGGCAATGTAACTGTCGGGGGATCGCTGAGTGGCGCATCCGCTGATTTCAGTGGCAATGTAACTGTCGGGGGATCGCTGAGTGGCGCATCCGCTGATTTCAGTGGCAATGTAACTGTTGGAAGTGCCTTGACTGCTGGATCGGCTGTGATTAGTGGAAACCTGAGCGCTGGAACGATAACGAATGTTTCGACTACGAAACAATATTTGGTGTGTGCGGCTGGAGGAACCACTGGTAGCATTACTGTTCCCAGTGGGGTGCAATGGGTTAGAGTGCGTGTCTGGGGCGGTGGTGGCGGAGGTGGTGGATCAACCTCCGGTAATGTTGGACAGGGTGGCGCTGGTGGTGGCTATGCTGAGGGAATATATCAGGTAGCCGCGGGCGAGACCATTTCCTATACTGCGGGTGGTGGCGGCGGCGGTGGAAGTGGTGATGGTGGCGGCGGAGGCACTTCAAGCGTAGTTATTGGTACCACCACTATTTCCGCTTCTGGAGGTGCTGGTGGTTTGTCAAATGCAACACCAGGCGATCCACCACCTTCGGCTGGTCAAGGAAGTGGCGGCACAATCAACATCCCTGGCAATGATGGGGTCATTGGAACAATCGTCAGTTCACCTTCCGGCACTCTTTACCTGACTGGACAGGGCGGAGGTGCGTTTGGCGGTTCTTATACGCCGATAATTTGGACTGGAAGTGGAGGTGCATCTGGCGGTTGGGGCGGTGTATTTCCGGGAGGCGGGGGCTCCGGGGGCATGAACGGTGGTGCTGGAGCTCCGGGTGCCTCTGGACTTGTAATAGTCGAAGTTATATAGGATTTGACAATTAATCCATGTTAATGGTAAATACTTGCTTTGGCTATAGCTAGGAGATCGTGGTATGAGACTCAAGCGGACAGTTCTGTATCACATTGGACAGTCAGCGCCGGATCGCTTTGAGGAAGGAGTGATGTATGTTCAGGTTGGGTATCACCCTAAGGAAATCATAAAAAGGTTCAGATATAGTCATCCATTTACCATTGATTTGGATAGTTTTCTGTATTTCACAAACACCAATAGACTTGATTTTGTTGTAGAACATATGTGGCGTCCGGGGCAGTTCTCGTTTTGTTCTTCGGCCCCAGAAATTGAGGTTTTTCAATACCTTAACGACTATTACGGAAGCAGCACAGAGTTCAAGATTGTAAATCGCCTCACCAAGAAGCGTTATGATCTTTGGCCCCCTTTGGTAGAATCGAACTGGGTGCATGATCTTCTCTATGGGCTTGTAGAGGACGAGGGGTTCTGACATGAACGAGATCGAGGAAATTCTCCAGAAGGACGAGATCACCGAGGAGGAGGCCAAGATTTTGCGCGAGCACTTTGCCCAGAGGGTTGAAGAATTGCGCAAAACTCGCCAATATATCAAACACCGATCCGACCGCATCAAAACCGAAGAGTGACCCCATGAGTGACTGGTCCGTCTTTCAGGGCGACAAGATCGTTCTCAGGTCCACCTCTATCACCACATGGTTGAGGTGCCCAAAAAAGTTCTTCTTCTCCTACATTCTCAATGCAGAAACTCAGGGGTCCATCTCGACTCGGGCCGGATCGCTTGTGCAGGAGATGCTGAGTGACTATGCGCTGTCTAAAAATATGGACGCTGTGTTGGTAAAATATTGGAGCAAAATCAAAGATTTACCGGAATCCGGGCGCATCACGAAAGATCACATTCTCATGCTCGCGGCGAAATATACAGATAGATATAGCGAGATGCCTCAGAGGGTTGAGCAGAAGTTTGAGTTTGAGTATGCGCCCGACGTGGTGATTCGGGGTGCCTTTGATGGCCTGATCGAGCACAACGGTCTGGTGTATGTTTTCGAGCGCAAAACCGGGTCCAAGAGCAACAGTTATGATACAGAACATTTCTATAGGATGAAGATGCAATATCCGAGATCGTTTCAGCTTCGGCTCTATGACTACGTGGCCCAGAAGATGTTTGGTGAGCGTTACAAGGGGGTTGTCCTCGAGTTAATCTTCTTTGAGCCGGGCAAGGTGGAGATCGACCGCATAGATATTATGCCCCAGCACGTCGAGCAGGACATTAAATTTGTGTTAGATTCTTGCCTTGAGGACATCCGGAGGCTAGATTTCATGAAGAACTGGACGGCGTGCCATGAGTGGGGTCGTCCGTGCGAGTTTCTCAACCGCTGCGAGGTGCTGTAATGCTTTTGAAAGTGTTGGCGATCGGCCAACAAAAAAACGGGAAGACAGGGTCTCTCGCGTCTCTGCTGGACAAGGGTTTTCGCATCCGCCTTGCTGATTTTGATGGGAACGCCATTCCCATTTACACCTTCAGCAAGAAGGAGAACCACAAGAACCTGACAGTTCTGGATTGTCGCGATCAGTTTGTAGGGGCCCACGGACTACTGGAGGGACGCAACAAAAGTGACACGATGCCCTATCTCAAACAGTCGGTCTGGGGCTACCGGACATTGATGACGGCCCTCGCCACCAAAAAATGGGTTGATGGCAGTGACCCCACTCAGTGGGACGAAAATGACGTTTTCGTTATTGACAGTCTCACCAGTCTTACCAGTTCTTATGAGCGATATGTTGACGCCCAAGATAATGCCATTTGGAGGAAGAAAAATTATGACTTCTACAACAAGGCGTATGCGTTTTTGATTAGCAACTTGATTGTTCCGATCTCCACCCTGAACTGTCACTTTGTGCTCATCTCGCACTATTCCCGTCGCCAGCCAGAAGAAGTTTTGCAGACGGTGAACGAGATCGAGATGCGCGACCTTAGCAGCGACGTGGCGCGGAAGGTCCACGAGATGATCGCAAAACGCTATCTGGAAGAGGCAGAAAATATCAAGGCTGAGGGTGTGATACCTATTGCGCCGTCGGCCAAGATCGGTAATATCCTGATCTCATACTTCAACACGGTTCTCCACTTCAAGGATCGTAAAATCTACACGATGCCTCTTCCGGAGAATCCAAAGGTTTGCCTGCCACTCCCCGGGTTCCCTAGGGAAATGCCACTCGGTGATCTGGCGGGCATTTTTGGGGCAGCGGTAAAGTCGTGAGTGGGCCCCGCTCACATCAAACTCGCGAGGTAAATGCCAATGGACTGGTCTCAACTGACTCTTGACGACATCTCTCAACTTGCCCCTGAAGGAAAAGCTATGCTGGAACTGCGGCAGGTGAACCTGAACAAAGACGCGGGATACGTGACATTCCGCTTCTCTGTCAAGGACTATGAAGATCCGAAGCCGACTTCCTACACCGATGGGGCTAAGTTTGCCCCGGTCAATCACACCATCTTCATTGTCCGCAAGGATGGTGACAAGGCGGAGGTTGACGAGGAACAGCTTGCGCGTGTCATTCGGCTCCTCACCAATGGCGATCCTTCCCTGCGCAACACGAGCCTTGAGCAGCTTTGCACGTTGCAGGTGAAGTCCACTTATACCGCCATGCTTCAGCACAAACAGGGCAAGGACGGGCGCACCTACGTCAACGTCAAGGAGCTTCGGCCTCACAATCTCGTGATCAGCTCGCCTCCCATGTGATCTGGTCTGGGGCCAAGAAAGATAGGCGGTCTTCGGGCCGCCTATTTTTTTTATCTTGCCCAGAAACAACTCTCGCGCTATCTTAGGGCCATGAAAGTCTCCATCGACATCCTAAGCCGCCAAGACGAGATCGAACAATGGGCCAAGGGCTTCGTTCAGATCTATCAGTTTTTCCGGGACAGGCTCTATCATCACTCTTCCAAAGCCAGCAGCCTCAAGAACCGGGAATACTATCTCAGCCTTCTCCCCGAAGAATTGCAATCCCTGCCCCAGAAGGTCAAAGAATCCGCCTATGATGCGTTTGTGTATGATAAAAAGTATAAGACCTACAAAACGCATACCAGATATGAATTAGAGCTAATTGCCCCAGAGGGAATGATATGGCAAGAGGATTATGTTGATCTGGGGCCACTCGGAACAATCAAAATCGCAGAGAAATGTCCAGACGACAAGATTGAATTTTCTCATGCTCTGATATACCGAGTGAGCAGTGCGTGGCGCATCAGGATCAAATATAATCGCCCAGATGTTCAATCTATTACCGTTCTTGTCATTGATGATGATCGAACTCTTGTATCATTTAGGGAATTTGCCCCTATACTTGCGCCATTTGAGGCTATCAAAAGCAGCGAAATCGGCAGCGTTGATTTGTTCTCTTACGCTGGCATTGTTACTTTTGGCCCAGATATTCCTAAAAAGCTATGGGGCATGGACCAGTTCGCCAAAAGAATGGGGTATGTTTGCTATCTTCACGAAAACAAAATCAGAACGTTTCCGGTCAACAATTCGGTTCCAGTTTTGATCATGCCCTCAAAGAAATGGATATTTGGATTCGCCGGGCTGTATGAGACGGTGAAGCTATGGCTTTACAAAATACGCAAAGAAACCGAAATGCCTAATTCACTGCGAAAGTTGGTGAATATCAGAGAAGTTCAGGATGCAATGGAACAATTTAGGAACACGGGCGGGGCCATAGACATCGAATCGACCGTAAGCGGCCATATCACCTGCATCTCCTTTGCGTCGGGCTCCCACGCTTTCGCCATTCCATTCTATGACACCGAGCGCCCCCGAAACTCCTACTGGCCGGACGTGTATCAGGAAAGGATCGTGGTGGAGGCTATCGGGAGGGCCCTAAGCTCGGATCGGCCCAAAATCTTCCACAATGCGCCCTATGACGTGAACATAATCGAGAAAAACTGGGGCATCAAGGTCCGGGGCCCCATATACGACACCCTGATATATCAGCGCATTTTCTTCCCCGAGAGATTGGCCAACCTAGCCTTTATAGCCTCGGTCTATACCAATCTTCCGGCTTGGAAGACCCTCGTTCAGGAATCGGATCAGATTACGACGCCTGAGTAATCGTGGTGGTGCAGTTAGATGGAGTGACAGTTGGCGCACTTGTTTGGGCAGGACCATTTGGACTGTCGTATGTGTGAACATGATTGTTGTAAAAATTGGTCAGAAATGTTGACTGAACCAATGTCTGCTCTCCACTTCCGTTGCCAATCAGAACTTCAGAATCACTCTGGATAGTAACATTTTGGCCCGAAACGGCCTGAATTGTGATGGCCCCCTGCTGGTCAATGGTGATTTGAGTGCCAGAAGCATGCTTAATGGTGATCGGAAACGGTTGTGGCTGACTTGTTACGGCCGGGCCCAACGGAACAACCTGACGAGTGCCATCAGCACTGACAGAGTGGCCGTAAAATTCAGTGGGAGGAGAGCCAATCTCAATGGTAGTTCCATCAGGCCACGAAAGAAGAGTATTGGCAGACCCATCTAGAAGCCTCTTGAACCCAGACGCAGACGAAAAGAAGTTAACATCCCCCGTCTGATATGCCTGAACTGGACTTTGCTCATCTGTAGTAAAGGCATTTCTAAGACCTGCACTAATTGCCCCAAGCCATATCGCGTTCTTAATATCTCCATGAATGAGAGCAACAACGCCAAAAGTGCCAATGGCTGGCAACTCAACCTGATTGACTCTGAGAGCATCACATGGACCATTGATAATCGGCCTGCACCTAGGAATAATATAACCGGACGGCATAGTTACAGAAAGAGAGTGATCACCAACATTGTGCGCATTCACAATCCCAAATGTCAGGAACGCTGTATCATGCGAACGATTATTGAGAAATTTCAGAAGGTCATGACGACTGCTCTTTTTCCTCATTCACTTCTCCGTGAATCATGTTGATGACCTTCTCACCAATCTTGCGTGCCTCTTCAATTTGCCGAGCCAAATCCTCATGATCGAACTCAGTGCCGTCATCAACCTCAAGCACCACAGAAGGCTTCCCGTAGGCCCTTTCCATGACGATCTGGGCCGCTTGCAAAACCAGCTTCGCCACCTTTGGGTCCATGCCCTCGGGGTCTTTCAAAACGTCTTCGATCCGCTGAATGGCCAACGGCACAAGAGGACGTGCCAGCAGCTTGGCAATGTTAATCCGCTCGAACTCCGGATTATTGACCAGAGCCCGAACGGCATTGGCAAAGCGTGTTAAGTCTTTTGAATCGCCCATGCCTCTTCAGCATACGTGAGCCAGAACAAATTGTCAATAGTTACAATCCGGCCCCACGTGATGCCATAAAGGTGCTTCTCGTCATACCCAACCAGAAGAATGCAATGACCACCCCACATGGCCCCCGGATTCATGTAGGACTGAGGCGTGGCCCAATAGAACGGAGAAGACTGCACATATTCAGGAAGCTGCACACCAACATAACAGCACTGTCGCATGTAAATGCAGTGCTTGACATGATTGAGGTCTTTGGGGTCAATATAATGAAACTCACTGATGTGCGTGATTGGCGACTTGGAAATCTTGCTGTCCGGAATCCCAATCGTTTTCCAGTCCTCTAGAACGACAGAACATACAGCACCCTGATCAGTGGCCGGATTAGCAGGAGAGTAACCAGTAAAAGCAGAATACGTCTCCACTGCGTCAGTGTCAGTGAGTTGCACTCCGTAAAGGATTTTAATTGCATTACAAGCTGCCGCAATGGTGCAGTCACCGATCTGATCATTGCCCCACATCGGCCAAGTCTGCTCATGAGTGGCCATATACTCCATAGGAACCTGAGACGCCTCATCCAGCGTCACGGAGTAGCGTGGATGGGTGTCAAGAACGATAGGTGCGAGTTTACCGAGCTTGAACATGCCTATATTATAGCACTCAATCGAGCAAAATCCACCCACCCAGTCTTCAATTTTGTTTGACTTCCCGTTCCGCCCCCATTATATTCTCCACATGACCCAATACAGCGAAGCCCAATACAACGCCCTCGATGCGTATGCAACTCTGGCATGCTGGGAGAGCATAGGTGCCGATGAGGAAGAAAGATGCTTGTTGGAGAAGTTCACTCGAAAATGTATTGAGGCCGCCAGTGTAAAAGTTTCTATTGTTGCGGAAAAGAAAAAGATCGTTGAGCGCAAATTGATGTTTAAAATCATTGAGCTTCAGGAACGATTCAAGATAGAATACAATGATGAGTTAGCAAAAAAGAAGCTAGCAGATATGAATGAGAAGGAGCAGAAACTGGTCTCAACAGCCAGACTGTTCAAGAAGGTCAAGGAATACAGTGCACGAAGCTTCGATCCTCATTTCTGGCCCTACTACACTTGGCCAATGTCCGGGGCAAGGGTTTACATGTTCCTGCCTGATCCAACTGTTCTAGAGGACTGGGTGAAATGGATAGACATAAGGCCCAACTCATATGCCAAGAAGTTTGGTGTCCCTAGGGCCGATGCGCTGGAATATCTAACAGAAGTCCCACAGCATATTCAGAGATGGCGGACGAGTGTGCTGGGCGACGAGCGCCACCAGTATCACATTCTTGCTGTCCATAAATGGCGTGAAGAGAACATTAAATTCTCTACACACGTGGGAAAGCTCAATATCCCTCTATGGCACGTAGAAATGCCGGTTGCTAAGGTGTGGGAGTTCACACCCGGATTCGTTTTGACGCCATCTTCCATCGGAGCTAAGCAATGGGTCGAGTTCGACATCGAGCGGCACGGGATACCACTCTAAGCCTGCTTGGGGCCAATGCCCTGAGTGAGAACGACCGGCTCCTGATCGAGAAGTTCCTTCAGACTGGCTACACTCTCTTTCCGGGGCGCTGTAGTAGCTCTTGGCCTTTTGTCCAAACTGACAAAGGGTTTACGATCGAACACTTCCAGACCGTCGAGCAGGGCATCCTCAATCTGGTCAAGCAGCGCTTAAACATGCCCAGTTTTGATCTCAAGAGGCTGCCCGAACTTACCGATGACCAAAACCGGATCATTCATATCTCCCATTCCGGAATTGCAGCCCTTACTGGTCTTCCGGGCACCGGGAAATCTCATGTTGTGAGAACGTTAAGCAATCATTACAACACGTTAATCTTGGCCCCAACAGGAAGGGCAGCGCTGAAGGTAAATGGGCGAACTGTTCATTCTTACGCTACCCTGCCATTTGTGGATGATGATGAAGAGATTGATCCAATTGACCGGTTTTTCAATACGTGGTCTTTCAAGACATCTGAATACGCCGAGATCGACCTTATGATCATTGATGAGTGCTCGATGATGGATTCTTGGCTCATGTATCAAGCGCTTTTGATAGGTCGTGGGGCCAAATTCATTCTACTGGTTGGCGATCCTCTCCAGTTACCTCCCGTTGGCCCGGGCAGTCCATTTAGCGACATCTTGCCCCTCATTCCTCGTCTGCATCTGACCAAGATTCTGCGACAGGAAGATCAGAGCGGTATCCCCAAACTTTGCGCCGACATAGCCAATGAAGAGCCCCTCTCTGATCATTACGACAACGTAATATTCGGGAACTTTGACTACAGGGAGTTCAAATGGGGCGAAGATTTTCAGTGCATCACCCCATATCGGGAAGAGTGTTTTCGCATTTCCAGCATTGTTCGCCCTCTGGTTAACAAAAACCGTCCAGAGTCTGGCCGAATGTTTGCTGTTGGCGACAAGGTGCTGATTACCAAGAACTTTCGCAAGAGGCACGAACTTTACTGCAATGGCCACTTGGATTATGTGGTCGGAACAGACAGGGCAAAGGGATACCGTCTCAAATACATTGACCAGTGGTCTGCCGACCTCGAGGAACATGCGCAACTAGGCTATGCCATCACTATTCACAAATCTCAAGGTTCTGAATGGCCGGACGTTTTGCTTAGTATTCCCACGTTCAGCAGTTTTGTGACCAAGAGAATGCTATACACCGCTGCCTCTCGAGCCAAGCGCCGTCTCTTTATTCATTCCTCGCCCGAAGTGCTGAGAAGGATTGTGCAGAACAGGGATATTGAGCGCGGCACAGTTTTGAAGAGCCTTACATCTTGACATGAAGGGCTAAAGTTCCTATAAAAGAAACATGGACAAGAAAGTCACTCCCAATCCACAGACCACCAAAATCGAAGATGTGATCATGCCCAATAAGATCACGGTCGATCACAATGGGCAAGTTTTCGTGTTCAGGATTCCATCCGCTTATGACGAGCTCGAAATTGACGCTCTGATGGCGGAAATCCTGCGCACCATCACCAAATCTTATATGCCCCGGTTCGTTCTGGGCGTGCGAGGAACTGCTCTTCTTCGGGCCGAAGCAACTCTGCGCATTCTTCTGGAAAAGGCCCCAGAGTGGGTTTACAGCAAAGACGAAAACGGGGCCCCGATCATTGATGCTAAGAAATGGAATCCCAAGCAGGTTGACATCCTGCTGGAGGTCGTAGATAAATTCTACGAAGAAAAGGAACGATTTCAATAAGCGAGCCAGAGAACTTCAAAAAGAAGACCTATTCTGGATTAATCTGATCAAGCGTTTTCGCCAAGAGTTTGGCATAGACCTGTTCGAGGCATACGAAAAGATGCCCGAGAACAGGTTCTACTTTTTGTTGAGTTCAATTGTCAATCCGCCGCAAGACGAAGGTGCACTAAAGGCCAAGGCCAAAGCAGAATGGGATCGCGTGACCACCACAGTCACCAAGGAAATGAAAGCGTTCAATGAGCTACTCGAAAAGCTATCGGCCCTAGATAAATTCAAGGGAAAGTTGTAATATACCATCATGGACGAAAATGTTCAGGACGCCAAACTTGTTCAGGAACTAGCTAAGCTCAAGAACCTTAAGAGCTTAGGCGGCCTTAGGAAAGCTATCCTGCGTGATATTGAGGACGTTCAATCTGGATTTCAGGACATTGAGAAACAGAAGAAAGAATTTTACGAACTTGTCCCCAGCCTGTCCGAAAAGGAAATCAACAGGCTCTGGAGAGAAATTGCCAAGTCAGAAAAAGAACTCACGCAACTCCAGTCAGAACTACAGGAATACCTGTCAAGCATCGACAAAGTTCAGACCATTGTAAATTCTTTCCTGGAAACACATGGTAAGGAATGGGGGCCATATACTCGTGGACAAATCAAACAGGCCCTGCAAAACGTTTTCTTCTTACCAGAAAACATTCAGACTATTGTCAATGAAAACTCAGAGCATCTTGCTAACAGAGGCGGCATAGTCGGAGAATATGGTAGATATTTTCAGTCAGTTATTTTGAGTGGCGATGAAAATGGTGCCGTCAAGACCATACCCATTTCCCAGTCCAAGAAGGACATTGAATTTGATCGTCTCAAAAGAGAATTTGATTCATTCAAGCAGAACATAAGCGAGGGCAAATACTCCAAGCCAGAACTACAAGAAGCGATTGAACTCACAAAAATTATGCGCACCCTGAATCGACAGATGAATGAGTTTCAGGAGGCCGTCAAACAGTCGAGACGAGACATTTCGGATTTCTCCAGAACTGTTAGACGTATGATTGATTCTGACGAAGAAGGCATCACAAGGCGCAGGCCAAGAAAGCGTGCCCCAGAACCCCCTCCTTCGCTCTCGGAAGAGGAAATCCAAAGAGAAAAAATGGATGCTCTGGCCCTAGATTTGTTGCTGGCCGGATATGATTTTGAGGGTGGTCGCAAGTATCCCTTCGTTACCAAAGAGCGATGGCCCTATGCCCCTGACTCTCTCAAAAATGAGAATAGAAAAATAAATGAAATGCTATTGGGCGCGACTACCATCAAGAGTGCCGGAGAATCAACCGGAAAAGAAAGTGAGGTTGAAAAAGAGAAGCGGAAGGGCCAACAGAGGGATTATGCCCTTCTCAAGGATCAACTCGAACTCCTCAAGCGCATTCTGAACGCCAACGAGCAGCAAATCAAGATACAGGAAAAAATTCTGGAGGAACTGCTGAAAGGAGGTGGGGCCGGAGGAGGTAGAGGGGGTCGTGGTGGTGGAGGAGGCAAATTTCCACCCCCAGCCGAGTGGGGAGGAGAAGGGGAGTGGGGCAAGAGAAACCTCCCCCCTATGGCGACGGGATCCGTTGCTCCAGAAGGTATTCCCCTAGAACTTGGAGCAGCTGAATTTGCCTTCTGGAAGATGGCGAGCGGCTTAGTCAGTTTTACAGAATATGTTCCGATGATATATGAAGCAATGAAACTGGTATATAGAATTGGCACCACCCGGCCCCAGCATCTCTACGAGCCTGCGCTGGCTGCTAGTGGTCTCTTTTATGCAACCGGGATTGGCGAAACATATCAGGGCTTTATAAGCACATTTGAAAAATCTATTACCTCTCCCAATGCGCCGGGATATGGCTTCAATATCGCAAGAGATATGGAAGATTACAGGAGATTAATGTTCTATGGCTCTAACAGCCCTCAAGACATTTACAACCTGACTCAGTGGATTGCCGGTGTTAAGAGCAGGCCCGACTGGCTGTTCTCGATGACACCAGAGGCCAGCACGGAATTTCTAGGCTCACTTCTCTCTGCTGGTAAAGCAAACATAGGCGAAGATGATGTCAGGAGAGTCCTGCACGACACCAGAGACATTCTGATTGACATTCGCGAAATGGGCTATGATCAGGCGCGAAATTTGAGTTCTATCTACAACATTATGGAAGATTCATACAGAAGAGGCGCGTATTCCAGTCCTGCCGAATTTGCCCTCACTATGGAGGGGAAAGCCTTGACATTTGGTGGGGCCGGTGCATCTACTGGTCAGTTGGCGCAATCCTTGGCCGAGGCATATAGCAAGGCCACAGAGGGGATTGGCCATTCGTTCAACAATACAATGGCATTTATCACCAATCCTGATTTTTGGTCCGTGGAGGGGTTACAGAAAGTATTTGGAAAAAATTTTGATGCCTTCAAGAACGATCCATATGGAGCGGCCATTCTAGAAGAGGTTCAGAACAATCCGCACCCGTCGGCAATCGCAGCCATCTTTATGGCGCAACAGATGAGTCAGTTCTTTCAGCATCATCCTGAGATGCAGGTTAATCTTCTGGGGGCCCTGATGAATGGTCCTTGGGGCCAATTTTTACAGGGAATAGGTCGTGGACTTCTAGGAACCGACATGGGTGGCGTGATGGCTTTTGGCGGGGCAATGGGAATGGGATTTCAGGAATCCCTCATGACCCAGCTTCCATCTATTCAATTTCCACTTCTGGGCAACAAGGTTGATGCGGCAGACAGGAAATACAACCAGAAGGCGTTTGAGGCGCTCAAAGAAAGGGGCATGACAGATGAGGAACTAAAAGCCGCACAACTCGCAATAGAAAAAGGCGGTGTGGATGTCACATATGCCGATCTTCTGGGCGTGGGCGGGGCCGAGTTCAACAAATACGACCTCAGATCAGCCCATACCGGACGGGGCCCCAAATTTCTGGAGTATATGGCCAAGGGCCCATTCTCCATCGTGCCCGGAACACAAGCGCAAGTTCACGATGAAGCTAGGGCCCGGTATCTGAAGTTGGGCATAGACATTGACAAGTTGGCCCCGCCCATTCGTCATGAACTGGAAGCAATCGAATATATGAACAAAATCATCCATGCTCACCCGGAAGCTGCTCACAATGTTGCACTTCTGGAGTGGTATTACAATCACGGAATAGGAGCCCGTCCACCTCAGAATTTCAATGAACTAATCAGAGACAAAGCCCCGCAAATGGCCCTACAGGCCATGAAGCCACTGGCCGATGACATGTTCTCGTCGGCTTCCAATATTCCGTCCCCGCCGGGCAGTGGGGCACCTGCCATGAGCGATTTGATGTTTCCTTTGACTGCCGGGAACGTTTCAGAAATGAGAGATGCGGTAACACAAATCATTTCGGTTAAAACAAAGTTGACAACCACCTTGGAAGAGCTTATCACAGCCCTGATCCACGTTTCCGGAATACTGGAAGACTGGGGCGATCAGAACAATACGTCAATGGGACCGTTACCACCTTCCGCTAGTGGGCCAGTAACACCATGAGCAC
>ERZ1684502.38-NODE-38-length-40374-cov-192.877477_pt1 | contig 40374 bp, 35 predicted proteins | sample MGYA00580192_ERZ1684502 | MGnify/ENA primary metagenome ERZ1684502 (study PRJEB41476, sample SAMN13258264) | hydrothermal vent metagenome | biome: caldera [ENVO_00000096]; feature: acid hot spring [ENVO_00002120]; material: acidic water [ENVO_01000358] | place...
AGTTTTTAATTACTAATGAAATTTGTTTTCTTTTGGTCTCTTATTATGACGGAACCAAACAGGAAATCGATATTAATGAGGTTGGTGGTCAAGTTGGAGTAATTCAGCTTAGAATGACAAAGGGTAAAAAAGAAACTAAGAAAATTTTAGAACAAATTAAAAAAGAAGCCGAAAATAGAGGGTTTAGTTACGAGTTATAGGACAAACAAAGTTTTGTTCTTTTAGTCTTTTGCAGTTCGTAAGATTTAAGTAAGCTTTTAACAAATATAAGTAAGGCAAGGTCTTCAGAACCCCGAGTGAGAAATAATCACTCGGGGAATGAAGATCGGTCTCCCCCATGGACCCCCCTGGGGGATGAATACATTTTACAATATAAGCGAGAAATGAACATTAAGGAGTTGGAGATAAAGAAGGTTGAGTTCCTTGAGGCTTAACATCCTCATTTCCTTTTAGTATTTCAATTGCAGAAGCTATTACACTTAGCAAAATTATGTTAATTAAAAGGGGATTTAGCAGAAACAAAGCAAAATAAAAAGATGAAATTCCCCATAGTACTTTACTAGCTTTGTTCTTTAGAACGACTAAAACTGTCATCATCATATAAATTGATGTTATTGCCACAAATATTAACAAAATCCAATATTTTAGTATAACAAAAATGACGAGAGGTATTAAGTACAATATGGTACCAGAAAGTATCAACTCTTCACCACTCATTATGTATAGCGCAATTAGAAAGATTGCTGGAGCAAACCATAATATTGTATAGCGCAAATAATAAGTTGTTGGGGTTAGCAAGAAAAATGATGGCGTTGGAAGAGAAGTGAAAGTTGTAACATAAGATAAAAAGTAATAAAGGCTAAAGGCTAAGAAGAAAGCTAGATAAGAAAGGAAGAAATACGAGAGATTATTTGTCTTCATTTAATCACCTTTGTCTATTATACTTTTTTAATAAATATAAATTCGTTGTTCATTGATACTGTCTGTTTAGCCTCAATATTTTTAACCATATATTATCGTTCAACTTATTAACTGGTGGGTGTACAGTTACTGTAGGGGGTACAGTTGATTTTTGATTTACATCCAAAAGAGAAGATGGAGGAGTTGATTGGAAGAGAAAAAGAGGTTGAATTTGCAATTTCTCAGCTTCTATCTGGAAATTGGGTTTTGATTGCTGGACAAAGGGAAATAGGTAAAACTTCATTAATGAAGGTTGTTTTAAATGAAATGAAGAAAAGGCATGGGATAAAAGGGATTTATTTGAACCTTAGAGGGGTTCAAAGTTTAAACTCGCTTCTTTCTCTTCTTGTCTCTGAAATAAACAAAGAGAGAATAAACTTCAAAATTAAGGTAAGCGTAAACTTCATCTTTACTTCAGCAGGAATTGAGATTAAGAAAGGGAGCAAAGTTGTGAATAGCTTAATAGAGCTTTTGAACTCCATTGATGAAACTGTTATTGCATTTGATGAAGTCCAAGAGATTTCAAACGTATCAAAGCAATTCCTTGACGTATTAGGAAACGTTTATGCTACAAACAGAAACGTTCATATAATGTTTTCCGGCTCTTATGTGGGCTTAGTTCAAACTTTGTTAAATCCCCCATCTTCTTCTCCCATTCATGGAAGACCACCAGTAGAAATTCGCTTAAAGCCATTTGACAGAGATACGTCAATATATTTCTTGAAGAGGGGAATGGAAGAGACAAAAGTAAGTTTCGACAAATACGAAGAGGTTGTGAATAAACTTGATGGAATTGTAGGTTGGTTAACACTTTTCGGAAACTTTTACGCAATAAGGAAAATGAGATATGAAGAGGCTTTGAATCAAACCATAGAGGAAGGGAAGAAGATAATGATTGATGAGCTCGACCATTTCCTTTCCGATAAAAAGAACAGAGAGTTATACCTTACGATAATGGAAGTTCTGAAGTTTGCAAATAGATGGAAAGAGATTAAAACTGGGGTTGAGGTAAAGCTAGGTGAGAAAATTGAGGACAAAAGTTTATCAATAGCGTTAAAAAACCTTGTAAATTACAACTTTGTGACTAAAGTCAACGAGGAATACAAAATTTCTGATCCAATATTGAGGGAAGTCGACTTCTCATCATTAAGGTAAAATTCCCACAAGACTGACAAAATATAAATGAAGTACATAGCAATTTCTAATAGACAATGCTAACAAATTAAAAAAGCAAAGGAGATAAACAGTAAGACGTAATTTATTTGGCTTAATCTTTACAGAAGTGAAATGTTGCTCGTCATATTGTCGTCATTTTAAAATAGCCGCCGAATAATCATTAAGTTCTTACACAAATATTGGTTCTTACTCATTAATCATTATTCGCACCACTTTAATCTTCTCTCAATCCTCCGCTTACTAGGGTAAAATCAGGCTATAGCAAGTATAATACCAGAAATTATAGTAGTATAATAAGAAAAAGGTAAGAAAAATACTCGAACCATAAGCTGGACGAAATTTACCGCAATCAGAATACCAGCTATAACAAGAAGTGGAGCAGATATTCTAATATCAGGTTCTATCTCGCATATTATTATTTTACTTCTTCTACCAACAATAAAAGGTATAAGAAAGCTACCAAGAGCACCAAAATAAATTAACCATGATATTATAAGGTTTGTCATTTTCTGTCCTCTATTCCTTTTACCTTAGGTAGACTCTTTTCTAATATGTTTACTTTTGATTTATCTATTATTTTGAGTTCTTCTCTTTTTACTGGCATCAATTTAATATAGGTAATTTTGTTTTCTAACTCTCGTAATACTGCTGTCTTATCTCCTTTAGACGGCCTAGTTTAACATAGAGAAATTATCGATAAATAGTTTGATGCATTACGACGATTATATTTAAATATTATTAGAATTAAAGAATGGCTTTATCCTGTTTTTTAACATATAAAGACGACTTTGCTTCTGCGGATAGTAAATAATCAATCATCCCTACTTAGTTTCATTAAGCTTTCCAGCACTTTAGCGTAATTGTATTTAGGCTCAAGAGTCTTAACTTTAACTTTATAGTCATTACCGTTTACAATTTCGGCGACTTCTTTCCCATTTACTTCAATTCTTAATCTCTTGCCTTCGTAATAATATTCTGAAAAGCTAAGGCAATATAAAAACTCGCCCATATCATAATCTTTACTTGGACTTAATTCTTTTAACAGCAAAGTCTTAACAGAATAGCTTGACAATGCTAAGCCCTTATCTCCAGTTATAATGATCACGTTATAAGGCAAATTTCTCTTTAGATTTTCTGCCTCTACTTTTAAAGCGACATCTCCCATTTTGTTCTTTTCTTCCATGTTCTTTTTTACCTCCTGTATGAAGCTTTTATGAATGCTATTGTACGTGTCCATTCCTAAACGGAATAAGACCATCTTTTTATCGCCTTTCTGTGTACCTTTTAGCTTATAATCCAACTCGTTATAAACTGAGGTTGAAGGAAATAACATAAATCCTTTGTCCTTTTCGTAAAATAGGTTTCTTATCCTATTGCCCAAGTTTATGTAAATGTTAGTATCTGCTATAAACACGCTATTTGTTTTTAAGTAATCTTTTATCTCCCCCTCTTCCTTAAAGCGCAACATACCAGATCTAATTTTACAAGTCTTTATAAACTCGTCATCAAGGTCATCTATATAATCAAATCCAATCCTCAGTTTTACTTCCCCATGAAGTTTCAAAATGTTATATAATGCAGTGAGGGACTCAGCGTCAAGTGTTGCTTCTCTATCTAGTGAGTTTATAGTATAGGGAGGGGGATTTATCTTAATTTCTTTGCCGTCATTTATTCTAAAGACCTTCAGCTTCTCGAAAGGAACATAACCAAAAATTCTATAGCCTTGACTCTCCTCCTTCAAATAGACATATCTAACTTCTTTAGCATGAGAATAATTTGCTGATGCAAGAGCCATATACTTTCTGCCTGGAGTAATATCAAATACGTCAATGTCTTCTTTAGATATTTTCTCTTTCCACGTTGTAACGCCTTCCCCAATAATTTTTTCGTAAATCTCTACTGAAATGCCTAGCATTTTTAGCACGTCTTTTAAACCATTCAAAGTCCTTTTAGGTTGTGTCTCTCTGTATATGTAAATTTCTGAAGGATTTATATCAGTAAGTAACTCAGTCATTATTGCGTTTATTGTAGTAACCGATTTGTCTGAGCCTAATGTAGCAAGTTTCATAACTATATATTTGCAATGAACTTTTTGTTTCTTATGCCAAACATTTTTTATCTAGAAAAATATCTCTTTATTTCTAAATAGCAAGAAAAATATAGTTTTAATGCGTATAAAGACAGTAATATTTGATAAAAAGAAAAACAAAATGAACTATGAAAGCAAGATTGCAGCTAGAAGAGCAATCCCGTAGAATAGTTCCTCATTAGAACTATATATAACGGAGAATTTCCATCCCTCTTTATTGATTTTCATTAGCATGTATATAAAAAATGGTAAGGATAGAAAAGGTAGGAACGCATAAGGACTTTTTGTATATTCATAAAATAGAAATACCCAGGCATATGAGATTATATACTCCATGTAATAAACCCATGCAGCATATTTCCTACCTAAAACAACTGCAAGAGTTTTTCTAGCTTTTCTATCAATTTCTATATCCCTTATATTGTTTGCAAAGAGTATAGCTGATACAAGTAGTGATACTGGTATCGAAGCAAGATAACTCATTATTGTTATCTTACCGCAGGATACAAATTCTGTAACAATAATCTCAAAGAGGCCCATGGTTAATCCAACAACTAATTCTCCAAAAGGAGTCCTAGAAATTGGACATGGCCCAAAAGTGTATAAGATGGCAATAGCTGTAGCAATAACCCCCATAATAAGAACAAGTATTCCTCTAGCTAGTATAAGAGGAATTGCGATAAGATAGGCTACGACAAAAATTCCCACACCTAATTTAAATGCTTCTTCTGGTGTTGCTTCTTTATTTACAAGCGTACTATCAATAAAAATCCCCGGAGTGTCTATACCATGTATGTAATCACCATACTCATTAAATACGTTAGTGCCCATCTGTAAAAGTAAAGCAACGATAAAAGTGATAATCCAAAGAGTTAAATTAAAATTACCTACTTTATATGCTATTGCACCCCCAACTACTAAAGGTACGACAGTTGCAAAAAGACTATATGGCCTAGTCATTTTTATAGCAGTTTTGAGATTCACAATTGTATGTCTTCTCTATGCCACTTAAACTTTTCTATTATATAGGAATTCTATTATATAGGAATCAATATTTTTAAATAAACAATAGTAACTTTAATAATTTTATATACACATACAAAAATAATTGACTGAAACTATGAATAGCTATGCCAACTTAGAAAAGATTTGAACAAAGGAAAAAACTCATTACTGATTACGCATCATTGCTAGCAGAAATATTAATCTTCTTATCTCTTTATTATCAAATAAGTCGTCTTTCTCTTGCTGTATGTCTTCTATTTGTTCTTCAGGCGTGCAAATCCTTTTTATCCTTAAGTTTAAACTCATTTGTCCTCAAGTTTAAAACTACTTACTAAAATTTAAATCTTTCTTCAATTGTTTATATAGCCATAAGCTTAATGTTTGATCCTTTTGTCCTCTTCAAAGCAAGGAATGGGCTTTTTTGGTTAATAAAATAAGTCAGACATAGCATAGAGAAATCAATGACTAGTAATACAGACAAAGACTAAGAATGTTAGACTCAATAAGACTAACCATTAACAGCATTAGAACGTTTATCGATGTTTTCTTAAAAAATTTCCTCGCTTTTCCTACTCTTCTCTCTAAATTTGAAAGATAATTGAAAGCTCTCGAGACTCAATTTACTCAATTACTGCTATCTATAAAGTAACTTATCGAGAAGAGAGAATATCACTAACGTGAAATATTTGAAAGCAATTCATAGTAATGAAGTTCTCTTTAATGAGTTACTATCTAACTTCGCTTGAGCTATATACTTACTAGTTGCATAACAAAAGGTCATAGTTGTTAAACATTAAAATTTAAATTTTAGTCTTATGAGACTATTCCTATGAGACTATATCTAATGAGACAAGAAGAGGAAAGAATAAGGAAAATTCAAAACTGGACATTGATTTACGGAAGGAGAAAGACTGGAAAAACTACGCTTGTTAAAAACAATTTAAAATATGAGACTTATGTCTTTGTAACTGACGTTAATTCGGCAATAGAGGATGACAAAATAGTTAAGATTGATGAAGCACTTAACGACGTTAAGTCGACTTTAAGAAAAGGTGGGATTGCAGTAATTGACGAGTTTCAAAGGTTGTCAGAAGTTTATTGGTCGTTAATTTCAACCTGGGCCCCTTCTGGCATTTTAGTTGCTATTGGATCAAGTTATGGAATAGTAAATAGGGTGTTTGACAAAAATAGCCCCCTACTGGGCTTTTTCACCCCTCTAGAGATTGGATTAATACGCTACGAAGATGTTTTATCTCAACTAGAGGACCCCCTTTTATCAGTGCTATTCAGAGACCCCTGGATAATACCATTTATAAATAGCTATGAGGAATTAGTAGAAAGGATTAAAGAGTTTGTCCTTATTGGAAAAGGGTTGATAGGAGAGGTGTTTAAAGAAGAGGATAAGCAACTTACCGACTTGTATTACAAGATTTTGCTATTGCTTGGAGAAGGCAGATGGAGAAGTAGCGAAATTGCTGGAATAATTCAGCCAAAAGGGGGAGAACCAACAATCACCTCAATGCTAAACAAAATGGCAAAGATGGGGTTAGTTAAAAAGATACCAACCCTAGGAAGGGAAAACTATTACAAGGTTGAATCTCCTCCCCTTTCCTTAATTCTTTATGCTGAAAGCAAGTATATGATAAGTGAAAGGGACGTAAAAGTTCCTGAACTTCCAATAGGGAAAGAGGTGCAATTTTCCGTTGGAGAGATGCTAGCTAAGTACTTTGGTGGGGAATTGTATTACTCTCCTAGAGAGGATATTGACGTTATAATTGTTAAGGGAAAGAAGCCAATATGGGCTTTCGAGGTTAAACTCGGAGAAATAACTAGAGCTGAAATGATAGAAGGTGTGAAGAGAATGAGTAAAATTGCTGAAAAAGTCGGCTTTGTCAGTTTAAGGGAGAAGCCAGAAGAAATAGGGGATTTAAGCTTAGGGCCTAAAGAGCTAATAAAAATTGCTAAAGAGTTAAGCAAAATTTGAAATTTTATCTGAACTAGTTCTTCGGCAATAAGTACGGGTTTGTCTCCATTATAGTCCATAAATTCCTTACTATTTCCCTCAATTCTTCTTGCTTTTTCTTTAATTCTTTTAATTCTTCTTTTGCTTCTTTATTTTCGTTTTCTATCTCCTCAACTTCCCTCTTTAGCTCTCTGATCTTTTCCTCACATTCTTTCCGCAATTCATTAATTTCTCTCTTTGTTTCCTCAATTCTCTTGTTAACATCCTCCCTAATTTTATCTATGTTATCTACTATATCAAGAAGCTGATATATGAAATTGAGAATAGCAATTCTTTCCTCTAAAGTTAAAGTTTCACCTTTAGCAAACCTCTCAAGGAGAAGCTTCAATTTTTCTCTATCTATTGCTAACGCCATAATACTACTTTAATTGAAGAATTATTTATGCTTTTATCTTGGCCGAAAAAGTGTTAATTGAGATATAAAAATTTCTTCCTACTCCACACCACTTTATAAGATCAACTTCAATTACGCTCCTCCTAAATTTCTTAACTTTGAAAGCTTTGAAAGACTTTTTAATCTTACGAAAAGCAATAACCTACTTTTGCACAAGCTGACTTCAGTGGCTTAGGAAACATGATTAACACTGGAATGCTATAGGCTGCAAAAAGCCCTTTGACAATGCATATATAAGTGTTAGAAGAGGAAGGTCTTGTAATCACTTAAAAGAAGTTCGCTATTAACGGTGTTAGGACATTTACTAAAATCACCGACAAGTGGAAGGTAGGTAGTGAAAGGGTACTTAAAACTTTTAGAAGGGCTAAATGAGAAATAATTTTTTCCTATCTAGTGGTGATAAGATATTGTCCTCTGAGTTTTTTCCTCAAATCAAAAATATATGGGTACCCATAAGGTCTGCCTAGTTTTACTAGAGGTAAGGCTTTCAGTTATAAACCCTAGTCTAATTTAAGTTGCGTCAAATCAACGAAGCCAGAAGTCAAATATATTCCTTTCTTCTCACAAGCCTCTATCAACTCTTCTGTATACCTTTTTGCGTAAATGACTGGGATTATCTTTTTGCTCTGAAACTCTGGTTTTGCTTTCAGCAGTTTCTTAATTGCATTTTCTAACTGCTCCACAGCCCTTACTCCAGCCCTAGCTTTAACTTCCCCAAGGATAAGCTTATCACCTAAATCAGCAAATAAATCAAACTGAACTACATTTTCTATTTCAAAAGACCTAACTTTAACGTTAAGGTTGTATTCCTTTTTCAGTTTATGAGTCAAAAACTCTATTGCCTCCTCTTCAATAGAAATTACCATGTTTTCAATTGCCCTCCTTAAATATCTCAACTCTTTGTTAGTCCTCTCTTGCTGTTTTTCCAACATTTCTAGCCGCTTTTCTATTCTTTCTAACCTTCCATTTATTTCTTCTTGCTGTTTTTCCAGTCTTTCTAACCTCTTATTCATCTCCTCTTGTTGCTTTTCTATTCTTTCTAACCTCTTATTTGTCTCAGCCTGCTGGTTTTCAAGTTTTCCAACCCTTTCTTCTAACGATTCCAACCTCTTATTAAGTTTTTCAAGGTTGTCATTCACTTTTTTCAATTCTTCGGCAAACTTCTTATACTCATCTAGCACAAGACGTGCTATCTCAGGCTTCAGTATTTCAGCTAGCTTATTAATGAACTCTTGATCATTTTTCAGCTTTTGATAAATTTCCTCAACGCTCACAGTATATAGCTTTGTTATTAAATATAAAAGGATAACTTTCACTTAACTAAAGCGAAGGAGAATTTAAATTTAGTTTTGTTCCCATAAACAAAGTCAATAAGATTGCTTAAAAAGATTCGGAATAACACGTACTACTGTTAAACTAAATTTGCTTAACATGATCAAGCACTTCTCTGTAATTCATAAAGCTCGTGGCTAATATACATTTAATTATTAAAATGGTCTTATATAGACCAAATTAAAGGGAAAACTGGTCCGAATGAGACTAAATAAAACTTTCTCTGAGCCTTAGTGGACTATTACAATACAATGTTTAGCAATGAGAACAATTTATTCCCTTTTTAGTGATTAACCTTTTTCTTGTCATATTTGGTTTAACACGGATTAGTTTGATATCTTCTTAGAAAATGTTTTTAACTTCTGGGAGTAGAAGTTACTTCTAGGGGTAGAAGTTGTTATTCGATATAACGCCAAAAGATGACAGAAAGGACTTCTTTGATAGAGATAAAGAAATAGAGAAGGTGAAGAGTTTAAGCCCACCAATAACTCTTGTCTTAGGGCTGAGAAGAACTGGGAAATCCTCACTGATTAAGGTAGCTTTAAAAGAGATTAATTACCCTTATATTTACGTCGATTTAAGAAAGTTTGAAGAAAGGGTTTACATTTCCTACAGGGATTTTGTACTAGAACTCCAAAAGGAAATAAACAAAATTCTCAAGAAGTTCCCCTCGCTCTTAGACTTTCTTAAAAAGATAAAAGGAGTAATAATTGCGGGCAATGAGGTTGTATTTAACTGGGGGAAAGAGAGAGTTTCTTTCTCTTCACTGCTAGACTCTCTTGAAGAAGGGGTTAACGAAAAACTAATTATTGTGTTAGATGAAGCTCAAGAACTTTCAAAGTTAAGAGGGGTAAACCTTTTGCCTGTTTTTGCTTATGCTTTTGACAATCTGAAGAGAATTAAGTTCATATTTAGTGGCTCAGAAATGGGTCTCTTATACGATTTTCTTAAAGTAGAAGATCCAGAAAGTCCTCTATTCGGTAGGGCATTTAATATTGTAGAGCTAAAGCCTTTCTCCAAAGAGGAAGCAATAGAGTTTTTGAGAAGAGGTTTTTCAGAACTAGGAATTGAGTTTAACGACTTTGAGGAAGTTTATAATAAAATTGGTGGAATCCCAGGATGGTTAACTTATTTCGGATTTGTTTATAGCCAGAAAAGGGAACTAGAGGAAAGTATAAATGAAACGTTAAATTACGCGAAAAGGCTTATCAAAAAAGAGTTTGAGAACTTCTTAAAGGGAAGAGAGGTTGCTAGGAACAGATATCTAGTCATAATGAAAGAGATAAGCAAATGTGCAAATTGGAGCATAATAAAGCACGCTTTAGAGGTTAATGAAGGGATAACAATAAGTGACTCAGAGGTCTACAATTACTTAAACCAGTTGATGAAACATTCATGGATAGTTAAAAAAGATGAAAAATATTGCCCTGCTGAGCCATTAATAGGTTATACTTTCTCTATGGAATCTTAATAAAGTGGTTAAAATACTGGGAATCTTGACTCTTTATTTGCTGAATGATTTTTACACTTTACAGTCTTAGCCCTACTTATTATTTTGCTATGTATTATTCAAAAACTTTCTAATCAGGTTTCTATTTCAACTATTTTAGTTTTGAAATACGTCCCTATGTTAATTTTTCTAATTTCGGCATTTTGCTTTAGTGGAACAGCTAACAACTTTATCTCATTCTTATTAGATAGATAGGGCTCTGGTAAGTAAAACCTCGTTTGAGACCCTTTCCCATAGTACTTACCTACCATTTTTCCGTTAAGATATATTTGAGCATTAATATCGCCATCTATCTCTAAATATAGAGGAGCATTAATATCGCCTTTTTCAACCTCAAAGTCAATAGCAATTACTGAAGGACCTTCTAAATTAGTGACTTCTTTTTCAACCTCAACAAATTTAGATAAAGTGAAACTCTCTATTTTATCCTCATATAGCGTTATGCTTCCGTCAAAAGTGTATTGAGGGATTTCGTTATAGAGCGGAATACCAATAATAATCTCGTTTTCTCCTTCCTTTAATACTGAAGGGTCAATGTATATTTCATTATCAGCTCCTCTATATACTTCAACGCCATTTACAATTATAACGAAAAGTACTCTAGAAGGACTATTAATTTTAAGTATTCCGGGTTTCTTTTCAGATATGAACTTTGCCTTTGCATATAAAATTCCTGCCATTATGTTAACTTTAGGTATTTCCTTTTGCCAATTCACCTTACTTGCGTATTCTCTAATTTCCTTATTTATAAGATAGGTGTGGCTGTGATATGTGGCTATACCGGGGTTAAACCTATCGCTTAAATCTATTATGCCGTATTCAATAAAATCAAGTTTAATCTCTTTAATTTTTCTCAGAAGCAAAGCCAAAAGACCAGTAAAGAAGGGCGCTAGAACCTGCATAGGGCCATTAGGGTGACCAGTCGATTCAACTATTATATCTAATTTACCGCGTTCAGCCTTTGTGTAAATTGAAAGAAATCCAGATGCAATCACTTTACCATTATTTAATATAACAGCATGATCGTTAACCCTTACATATATGTCTGAATCCTCTTTAAGTTCGGTAGAATAGACGTAATAGTCATGATCGTATATGCCGAGCTCCTCTAAAGGCAGTAGTTTATCTATTTTCATAATTGGCTTATTAAGAGAGATTTCCTTATACTTTATTGAATTAATTGTAATTTTTGGATCTTCAATTTTTACGTTAAACTTAATCCTTGAAATCCCTAGCTCTTTTATGTATTCGCCTTTTGAAGATCTGAAAGGAACAAAAATTACGTTTTCCCCTTCTTTAACTTCTGCTATAATCTTGTCTTTAAAATCTCTGACTAGATAGACGTTAGATATTATGAATGTGTTATCTAGGAACCAAGTTCTTTCTGCCATGAATTGAGGGAGAACTAAAACCCTGTAGTTATTCCCGTTAGAAGTGATAACGCATCCAGAAATATCTTTCTCTTTCACGATACCTTCAAATAAGTTTGAAGTTGCATTCTCTACATTGTAACAAGCGATATTATCAATCTCTCCTTCAATTTTTACAAAAAATTTCGTGTTGGGAAGATCATAAAGCAAGACAGTATTATTTAGGACATTAAGGAGATTAATGTTTGAGGATATTTTAATTTCTCCTATTTTAATCTCGTTTGGCACAATCTTAACATCTCTGGGAGGAACAGTGACGCTCCCATCATTCCATACTTCATCAGTATTGTTGATATAAAAAGTGACTTTCTTTTCTTCTTTTCCTTCTTCTTTTTCTCTCACTATTTTAATTCTTTTTTCATTAACGCTTTCATAAGTCGCTTTGCTTCCCTCTAAAAGGTAAGCTACTGGTGCCAGTAACTTGAGCTTGTAGTATCTTTCAGACAGTTCTCCCCATTCCCTTACTGAAGCTTCATAATCATATGTTGTTGTAATCCATCTGCCTGGGTTAAAACTAGTACCGCCATGAAACATGTAAAAGCTAATTAGATCAGCACCATAAGCTATAGCTAATGCAAAAAGCATCTTAGTCCAATTTGGCGGAAAGCTTCCTCTCTCAGTTGGTAATGGTTTTGTAATTGTAGAAAACCATCCTCCTTCATACTCCATAATTTTTAAGTTTTGAAAGGGTTGAGTCTGCATTATATCATTAAACCTGGATATAACTCTGCTTATATCCCAAGGGTCGGGATAGAGATCTAAAGTGTCAACAAAGTCTGTGTTTCTTACATATCTGTTCATGTTAGTGTAGAGAGTCACGTTTACACCTAAACTTTTTGCAATCTCCTTTAATTTCATATGATAAGGAACATCTCCCCAGAAATACTCATTCTCTAATTGTATACCAACAACATTCTTTTCCTTTATGACTAAAGGCAATACAAACCTTAACCATCTTTCAGCATATGGAAAGTATGAAGGATCTAAAGACCTAGGTACAAAATCCTTTTTTATTAACCAATCTGGATGTCCTCCATTATCCCACTCTGCACACATATAAGGACCTACTCTAGCAATAATATAAAGACCTAAATTCCTTGCAATTTCGAAGAACTTTGTGAAGTCTTTTTCTCCACTTATATCAAATACGCCGGGTTTGACCTCGTGATAGTTCCAAGCCAGGTAAACGTTAACGCAATTAAAGCCTGCCATTTTTAGTTTTAAAAGTCTATCAAGCCACAAATCTTTAGGGACTCTGAAATAGTGAATTTCTCCACATAGTAACATATGCGAACAATCTAGAGATAATATTTAAAGTTATCTGTGGCAAATTGTTATGAAAACAAGGTAATTTGGGGAATTGCATCTAAGTTTGGCAAATTCAACTAAATAGAGAAAAAGTTCTTAGTAAAAATTCTTGGTCACAAAACAAGATATCATAGAGATGCTACAAAAAAGACAATAGATAATATCTATCGTAAAACTTATAATAAGCTTAATAAGTTATTTATCATAAGGTGAAAAGTTTATGAGTTCTGCGTTTGACGAATATGCTGAGAAATATGATGAATGGTTTTTGAAGAATGAAAAAGTTCTTCTTTCAGAAGCTCTTTTAGTAGAAAGTATGCTAAAAGATGAGAAGGGAAAGATACTTAGCGTTGGATGCGGAAGCGGATTATTTGAAAAGATCTTAAGAGATAAAGGAATAGTCATAGAGGATTGTGTTGAGCCTTCTGAAATGGGAAAAATAGCTGAAAAAAGAGGATTAAAAGTTAAGAAAGGGTACGCAGAAGATTTACCAATTCCAAATGAATCGTATGACGTAGTTCTTCTTAATGGTGTAATTCATTATTTAAAAGATACGAGAAAAGCTATGAAAGAGATACATAGAGTTCTAAAGAAAGATGGGCATTTAGTTCTATGCTGGGTTTCTGGAGAAGGTTCTTATGGTCTTCTTTATAGATTAGCCTCAATACTAGGCTGGGAAAAGCTTTCAAATGTCTCGCCAGAACATCCATACCCTATAGAATTTGTTAGAGAAGCGACTTGGCCCACTTATGATGAAGTAAAAGAACTCTTAGAATCATCCGGATTTGAAATTGTCAGCACAATGCAAACATTAACAAAACATCCAAAATACTCAAACATAGAAATTGAAAATCCATTGCCTGGTTATGATAAAGGAGATTATGTGTGTATAAAGGCAAAGAAGAAATGAGTTTTTTGCTGTTCCTTCCTTTTCAAAAATGAAAAAAGATTAAAAATTAACAACTAATTTTGTTCCATCTTTTATCAAAGCATACTTCTTCAATTGTCACTTTTCCTATTAACCTTATATCCCTAGATGATGATCCAACCCTTATCTCATATTCCCCTCCTTCAACAACCCATGAAAAGCCATTAAAACTTGCCAAGTACTTTATTGGAATTTCTATCGAGACTACTTCCTCTTCGTTTGGCTTCAGCAATTTTGTCTTGTAAAATCCTTTTAGCTCTTGGAATGGCTTATTTAATTTCCCTCTGGGAGCTCTAACATAAACTTGAACAACTTCTTTGCCTTCAAAATTACCGACATTCTTTACCTTTAAATTAACCTTTATCTTGTCTCCCTCCTTTGTGATATTCAAGTTGCTATATTCAAACTTTGTATAGCTAAGTCCAAAGCCAAATTCGTAAGCTGGTTCAACAGAAAATGTATCATAATACCTGTAACCTACGTAAATGTCTTCCTCATAAACTAGATATTGCGGATTTTCCTTTGATATTCCGGGATATGACCTCATTGCTGGTGTTTCATAAAGGTCTTTTGGCCAAGTTATTGGCAATTTACCGCTTGGGCTTTTAACACCTAGAAGAACATCTGCAACTGCCCTTCCAGCTTCTTGTCCAGGAAGCCAAATAACCAGTATGGCGTCAACAAAATCCCTCCAACTAACAATATCTATTGGGCTTGGTATGTTAAGAATTGCAACTACTTTCTTGCCTTGCTTATGGAAAGCGTTAGAGACCTTTTTTATTAGCTCTATTTCGCCATCAGTTAAATAATAATCGCCCTTTGTTGCAGTTCTGTCCCAGCCCTCTCCAGATACCCTTGATATTGTTATAATTGCTATATCATCTTCTTTTGCTGCCTTTTCAATTAGCGAATCTTCAATTTTAACTTCAGTGCCAACTCCAAAATACGCATAAGCTAGAGTAGCAGACCTTTCTATAATAGGTGGCAAAAATCTATATGGTTCAATGTTAGTTTTGCTACTCTCTTCATAAATCCTTTTCAATAAAGTCATGTAATTTCTAAATATCTCGTAATATGGATGATTTGTATGTATCTTTTCTATTTCTTCATCAATTTTTACACCTCTTTCCTTTAGACCATCAGCTATTGAAACTGTATATCTTGAATGAGCAATGCCACTGCCTAAACCGCCTTTTACAGTTATGTATGAGCCTAAGCCAAATAATGCTACTTTGGCGTCTTTGGAGATTGGTAGTGCATTATCATTTTTCAAAAGAACAAAACCTTCAACTGCAGCTTCATAAGCGATTTTTGAATGAGCTTCTAAATCTGGCTTGTTTGAAGGCTTATATCCCTTGTAAGCTAGACTTTTCGACACAAGTTCTAACACTTTCCTTGCTCTTTCATTTATAGTTTTTTCATCTAATAAACCACTTTTATATGCTTCTATCAATTTTTTCACAATCTCATCATTCCCCGGCATAATAAGGTCTATTCCAGCTTTTACTTGCTCAACTGGATTGTCTCCTGCACCCCAATCAGTCATTATTAGACCGTCAAATCCCCACTCCTCCCTCAAAACCTTCGTCAATAGCCATTCGTTTTGAGTAGCATACTTGCCATTTAGCTTGTTGTAACTAGCCATTATAGCCCATGGCTTTGATTCCTCAATTGCAATTTCAAAAGCCCTTAAATATATCTCCCTCAGAGCCCTCTCTGATACGACAACATTGACTGTAAGTCTATTTGTTTCTTGATCATTTGCAACAAAGTGCTTTAATGTTGCACCTACACCAACTGATTGAACACCTTTAACGTATGCTGCTGCCATTTTGCCAGAAAGCAAAGGATCTTCTGAGAAATATTCAAAATTCCTCCCACCAAGCGGTATTCTATGAATGTTGAGACCGGGAGATAGCATTACGTCAATTCCATAATCTCTTGCTTCTTCGCCTATAGCTTTTCCAACCTCTTCAACAAGCTTCAAATTCCATGTAGATGCTAAAGCAATTTCATTAGGGAATGCAGTAGCGTAATATGTATCTGAGGAACCAATTCTAAATGGGGAAATTCTAACACCAGCAGGTCCATCAGCCATTACTATAGAAGGTATGTTAAGGCGATCAATTGGTCTTGTCTCACCTGCTCCGCCAACAACTTTCCTAGGAAGTCCTCCCCATCCTACAATTAGGGATAATTTCTCCTCAATTGTCACATTTTTTAATATTTCGTCGATATTCATATTAATAGAACATGAATTTATCTTGATTAAAAAATTTTCGAGCATATTACGACGAGTTAATTTTCTTTAGAAATACATTAAAATGTCCGTTTAGTTAAAAAGAGAATTAATGGCTGAGTTTTATTAAACATTGTAAAGCTTCTATGTGTTGATGCATATATTCTCTTATAAGAGTAAAACAATAAGAGAGATAGAAACCCTAGTACTTACCTAGATTTCCTTCTATGAAATAAGCTGTTTAAAATATTAATTTCTAAGAACAATAAGACTACAAATTCCATAAAGTTATATTATATCAAAGAAAAGAGTAGAACTATATAGTCATTATAAAACTTTAAAGTGTTTCATACCTAATTATCCATATGTATGTAGATGCACATACACATGTATGGTTCAAGGAAGTTTTGCCAAAAGAGTTCTTTAATAGAGATGTAGGATTTGAGTTTAAACCACCCACCTTACAAGAAGTTATAAAAGAAATGGATGAGGCGGACATAGACTATATTGTTATTGTTGCCTATCCTTCTAGGGAAATTTGGGGGACTAAAGAGGATTTTGCAATACAAATAATAAACTATATTAAAAAGGATTATGCCAATAGATTTTCAGTTTTAGGAGGAATAGAACCAAATAGACTTACTATTGAGGAAGCAAAATATTGGTTAGAGAGACAGTATGAGGCTGGTGTATCTGGGTTTAAATTACATCCTGTTCATTCGCACGTAAAGCCAAACGCTTATAGGGAGGAAGAAGGAGGACTAAAACAACTCGAAATACTCTATGAGTTTGCTCAAGATCACAACCTTCCAGTATTAATTCACACTGGTACTAGTAGCTTTAAGGGCTCAAGGAATAAATATGCAGACCCTATATTTGTTGATGACGTAGCAGAAGACTTCCCTAAGTTAAAGATCGTTATGGCTCATATGGGAAGACCTAATTACGTTCCAACTGCTTTTCAACTAGTAAGAATTAGGAAAAACATTTATGGCGAAATATCTTCAATTCCTCCTAAAAGGTTGCTAGAATATTTACCAAGACTTGAGGAAATAAGCCATAAAACAATTTATGGGAGTGATTATGGAGGGCCAGGAGTAAAGAGCATTTCACAGAACTTAAAGGACTTTCTCTCGTTAAACATAAGTAATAATGCTAAAATAGAAATAGCAAGTAAAAACCCTAAGGAGATGTATAAGCCGCTTAGCGCTATGATATGAAGGTATTTGTAATGTTTTAATCTAGCGTTTATAAATTAGATCTGAAAAGTGCAAAGATTTTTTGGGATCTAATTTTGATAAATTGAAAAGTATACGACGTAATATTAAAAAGTATATTTATTTTTAAGCAATTTATATGAACATTTATTGTATATGCTACTATTGCTTAAATATTAGTAATATATGTATATATCGCATAAACATACCTAAAACATTAGTGGAAAGATTTAAAAATTAGTAAGAATACTTATAAATTAGTGGTACAAAATGGCACTACTACAATTAGCTAAGAAAGATATGAAAAGAGAAATGCAAACAACACCCCTATATGAGCTACCAGAAGAATACTTAAGGTTAGAGTATCCACAAGAATGGAATTATATAAGGAAGATTAAGAGCTTCGCAGATAAAGCACTACTTATTATGTAAAATCAAATAGCTTTTGTTTATTTTAAATTAATTATAAATATTCTTTTATTTAACATTTGTAATATTACAGATAATCTCGTACTTCTTATCCCTCAATAATGGGAATATTATCTAAGATAACTTTAAAGGGTCTTGATATCATCTTTTATTTTGACCTCATTGAAACCATTACGAACATATGTTTTGCTCAATAATTTGGCCAATAGCTTAATAAATCCCTTTGTGTCGTTCTTTGCAGCGTCAAATGGAATTATCGGTAGCCAATTAGCTATTGTTTCATCTGCAGGTACTACATTTCCAGGAATAATGCAATATATTTTGGCAAACTTGCGCGTTAGCGCCAAAAAGTTAATCTTAATAAGTACTTTAATTGCAGGACTTTTGTGGATAAGTATTGGCGCATTCGTTATATTTAACTCAACCTTTGTATTGCTTTATGTTTTAATAACCCTTTGTTGGGGGGCAGCAGGCTTTGGTTGGTTATTAATTTTAGATAAAGTTAGTGTAACTGCTAGAGGCAGGACTTTAGCTTATTATAATTTTTATGGCTACATAGGCGGTTTAATAGCAACCCTTATTACAGGATTCATAGTAGGGGATGAACTTTATCTTATGAGATATTTTTTCATTATAGGTGGTCTAATTTACCTTATTAACGTTTACATAATTTACCACTTTGATGTTGATGTTGGAATGGTCAAATCAAAAGCTAGGCTATTTACATCAAACCCGGAAATTAGGAAATTCCTTCTTATTAACTTTACTTTTACTTTCGTTTGGGCAATGGCATGGCCTTTATTTCCATTAGCACAAGTCTATAAATTTCACATGAACGAGCTTAACATTGCAATTCTTAATTTAATAGCTGGTATCTCAACAATAGCCCTTCAAAGATTCATTGGGACACTTGTAGATAGGCATAGAAAATATGTTATGTTTTTTGGTAGATTTGCTTTAGCCACTTTTCCTTTTGCTTATGCTTTCTCTACTTCAATATATGAAGTATATTTAGCAAATATAGTTTCAGGATTTACAAACTCGGCCTCAATATCTTATACCGCATTTTTATTTGACAACTCAAGCTATTACGAAAAAAGAATTAACATTGCACTATTTAATATGTTAAGCGGCATTGCAGCATTAGCTGGCTCTACGGTTTCAAGCTCTATAGTTACCTTAATCTCTTCTAGGTTAGGGCTTGTAACAGCAGTAACCTATATGTTAATCTTAATAGGAATTTTGAGAATCATGACATCATTTCTGTATTTGAAGGTAAGTGAAAAAACTTGAGTCCTTTAGTTTGAAAATGTCAACTTTATAATAGATGTGTAATCCTCTAATGGGAAAACAGAATTATCACAAGTATTTTGTCTTTAGTCTACTTTTGCTCTCTATTTAACTTTTCGCAAAAAACTCATTAAATTAAAATTAAGAAATAGAATAACTATTGACGAAACTCTCTAATTCTTCTCTTTTTGGAAAGCTTGCAGCTCCTCTTCTTAAGCATTTTAATGCCCCTGCTGCGTTTGCGTATTTAACAGAAGTTTCTAAACTCTTTGACTCTAAAATGTAATAAACAATAAAAGCTGCAGTCCATGCATCGCCGGCACCAGTAGTATCTACGGGTTCTATTTTATAAGCAGGAACCTCTATTTCTTCGCCTTCTTTAGCATAAACATAAGCACCTTTATCTCCCATTCTTATAGCGACAATTTTTAAATTTTCATAGCTAGAAATTAAATCTCTTGCAAGTTTTTTGTAGTCTGAAACTTTAAACATGTCTCTTACCTCATCTATACCCATTGATAAAACTCGAGTATATCTGAAATACTCTTCCATTACCTCTAATGCATTTTGTTCATTACTCCATATATCTTTCCTATAGTTAGGATCAAATACTGTCACAATATCCTTCTTATATCCATTAATAAATAGCTCTTTAATGACATTAGATATAGGTTCGAATGCAGTTGATACCCCTGAAGCATAGATAACTTTGGCTTTTAAAATATCATCTACTGAAATATCTGAATTTGTAAGCTCAGTAAAAGCCGTTAATGTCCAGGGTTTTGCATAGAAAAAGAAATCCCTTTCACCTTTCTCCTTAAGCAAAACAAATGCTAATGAAGTTCTCATATTTTTTCTCATGACATATTTAGTATCAACCCCCTTCTCTTTAAGAAAATTTATGAGAAAATCACCAAAAGGGTCATTACCAACAGATGCTATCACTCCTGATTTGTGGTTAAGCAATGAAATGCCAATACATACATTTGCTGGTGCTCCCCCTAAATGTACTTCAAGTTCTAACCCTTCATAATATCTTCCTTCACGTTTTGGAATTACATCTACAAGGAGTTCCCCTATACAATATGCCTCTACCTGTGCCACAACTCATTAAATTACGTCACAATATAAAAAGTAAATTGTTATAACGCTTAGATTGGCTTGATTTAAATATTTTTATTTTAAATTAATTCTGTTTTGCATTATATTCAATAAATTAAGTAGTTTAAGATGTAAAAATTTAAGTCACAATATGAAATAAATTTTTTAAGCAAAATATATCAAAAAGCTTTTTAACTTCTTGCTCTTCATCTTAAACCTATGAAAGCGATAATAGTTAGGCCCCCTAACTCTGGTGCACAAATTGCAGACGTAAATGAGAAAGAACTAGATAACTATGGCAAACTAAAAATAAGGATTTTATATAACGGAATATGTGGAACTGATAGAGAAATAGTTAATGGAAAACTAACAATAGCTAATTTGTCTAACAAGAAGAATTATCTAGTCCTTGGACATGAAGCTATTGGAGTAGTAGAAGAATCTTGCTGCGGCTTTTCTAAGGGAGAACTTGTAATGCCAGTAAATAGAAGAGGGTGCGGTAAATGCTTAAACTGCTTAGTAGGGAGGCCAGATTTTTGTGAGACTGGAGAGTTCGTTGAAGCAGGGATTCATGGCATTGATGGCTTTATGAGAGAATATTGGTATGATGATCCAAAATACTTAGTCAGAATTCCAAGAGAATTAGAAGATATAGGAATTTTAGCGCAACCCCTTGCAGATATTGAAAAATCTGTCGAAGAAATTCTAAATATACAAAAAAGAATTCCAGTATGGACATGTGAAGATGGGACTTTGAATTGCAGAAAAGTACTAGTAGTTGGAACTGGACCTACAGGCATACTGTTTGCTTTGCTCTTTAGGACTTATGGATTTGAGGTATGGATGGCAAACAGAAGAGAGCCAAATGAAATAGAGCAGACAGTATTAGAAGAGGCAAAAATGAATTACTTTAATTCACGCAATGGATATGATAAACTAAAGGAGAAATTTGATGTTATCATTGATGCAACTGGTGCTGATGCAGAATTACTAACCAGCTTGCTTCCTCATCTAAATAGAAACGGAGTGCTTGGCATATTTGGATTCCCAGTTTCTGGCACCTTCTCAATTGACTTTAAGACAGTACAAGAAATGGTACATACAAACAAACTTATAGTGGGGTTAGTTAATGGTCAAAAGCCTCATTTCCAACAAGCAGTTGTGCATTTAGCTGCATGGAAAACTTTGTATCCTAAGACTAGTAAAATGCTAATAACTAAAACTATTAGCATAAATGACGAAAAAGAAGTATTAAAAGCACTTAAGGAAAAAGAGCCTGGTGAAATAAAAGTAAGAATATTTTGGGAATAACAAATACACTTTTTAATTTTTAAAGCAAATATAACGCTGTGTAATAAAAAGAACGGAAATATATCCTATATTTAACTAATTTTTGTTAATTTTTATACCCCTGTCTATTAAAAACTAGAAAAGAACAAATTAATAAAAAATTCTAGATATTAAATAGATAAAAAACAAAAAACAATTTCTTAAAACAACTTAACCTTGTTGTTTCATCTTATTTGCCATTTCCCTTAGAACTTTCTTATCTATCTTATTTGTTGATGTTAATGGCATCGAATCTACAAATATGAATTTATCAGGGATCCACCATTTCTGTATCTTTCCTTCATCTACTAGCTTCATTAAGAACTGCCTAATTTCATCTTCAGTCATCTTTTCTTTAGGAACAATAAAAGCTACTGGCCTCTCACCCCACTTTTCATCTTTTACCCCAACAACTGCAACTTGACCAACTTTAGGATACATTGATATTGCACTTTCTAAAAGCAATGATGGTATGAATTCTCCACCGCTCTTTATTGCATCTTTATCTCTATCAACTATATGGAAGTAACCATATTCATCTAAATAAGCCAAATCTCCAGTATGAAGCCATCCTCCTCTCCAAAGTCCTCTAGTCTTTTCTGGATCTTTATAATATTCTTGTGTTAGCCATGGCGCTCTTACTACTATTTCTCCTATTTTGCCTCTTGGTACTTCTTTCCCTTCTGGATCTACAACCTTAATAAAGACTAAGGGTATTGGTGTTCCAGTAGATATCTGCTCTAAGAACTTAGTATTTTCATCGGCATTCTCAATTAAAGAGTTGTGATAACCAACTGTTAATACTGGACAAGTTTCAGATAAGCCGTATCCTCCTATCACTGTTATTCCAAGTTCTTTAGCCTTTCTTGCTAATCCTTCTGGCGTAGCAGCCCCGCCCAATGTGACTTTCCATCTCTTAAATACATGCAAGTACTTTGGAGCATCAGGATGTGTAATAATCAAGTGAAGTATAGTTGGGACCATTGCAGAGAACGTTACACCTTCTTTATCCATTAATCTTAAAATGAAACCATAATCGTATCTTCCCGGTAGTACATACTTAACACCTGCTAATAGTGATATATAAGGATATCCCCAGGAGTGCACATGGAACATTGGAACTAAGATCATGTATACGTCATTTGGACCTAAAGATAATGGCGGTCTGATTCCTACTAATGCTACCGCTAGTGCATGTAATACAAGCTTTCTATGTGTAAACCAGACACCTTTAGGTTCTCCAGTAGTTCCAGAAGTGTAAAATAAAGTTGCCATATCATTTTCGCTTATCTGTGGTTCTTCCTGCAATGGTTCATTCGATTCTGCAATTTCCCAAAAATCAAGTGTTTCTATCGAGCTTTTCACTTTCTCTTTTGTATCACTATACGTAATTATCTTCATTCCGGGCGGGATAAGTGCTTTTGCCTTCTCTACTAATGGCATAAATTCGTCTCTTATTATTAAATACTTGTCCTCAGCATGCAATATTGTCTTATATATTAACTCTGGAGGATATCTGATATTTACAGTATGTAAAACAGCGCCAATCATTGGTACTGAATAATATGTATTTAAATAAACATCTGTGTCCCAGTCTATTACACCAATTCTTTCACCTTTCTTTACTCCTAACTTCTTTAGACCATTTGCGAATCTTTTTACAAAATCTGCAAAAGATCTAAATGTATATCTTCTAAGATCCCTATATACAATTTCTCTATTTGGACTAACAATTGCGGCCCAATCTAATATTTTATCTACTGTTAACTGATAGTCATAGTATTCACTACTCATATCTCCTCAAGTTTATATAATATAAAAAGTATATAAAAGTATTGCATATCCCATAATAATTTATACTATTAAGTAGATAAAAAGGCAAAATCTTCTAGTTATTAAACTTTCTAATGAAAAGGTCCCTATTAAGAAATCTTTAGCACAGCTCTCCCAAACACTTTCCTTTCTATCAGGTTTTTGTAAGCTGTATTAATCTCTTCTAATTCGTAAACCTCATATATAGGCTTTATTTTTCCTTCCCCTATTAATCTAATTGCTTCTTCATATTCTGCTTTTGTATATGCTGCTGATCCAACAATCTTATGCTGCCTCATAATGCTTAGCGCAGGCCTTAAGAGCGTTATGGGTTCCCCTTCAACATTGCCAATTAAAACAAGCGTTCCCTCTTTCTTTAGTGCCCTTAAAGACTCATTTATAGTCTTTGAACCAACAAGTTCAAAGACGACATCAAACTTTTCACCTTTTAAATCACTTATTGGGGTTACTCCCAGTTCTTTTAATTTTTCGCCCTTTGAAGTTAATCCATAAACGTTTTCTATACCTAGATATTTTAGATATTGAACTAAATGAATACCAACTCCTCCACCTGCGCCTGTAACAAGTACTTTGCTATCTTTATTCAGATTTGCAAGTTTTGAAGCATGAATCGCAGTAGCTACAGGATCCATTGCAGCTGCATATTTTTCTAATTTATCATCTGGCAATGGAATTAGATTTCTCTCTGGCACAATCACTTCTTCTGCATAACCTCCAGTTACTTCTCCCTCACCTATTATTTCGCCATTTTCGCACAAGTTTTCTTTTCCAGCTCTACAATATTCACATTTTCCGCAATATAGATTTGGATAAACTGCTACTGGTTTACCTTTATAATAACCAACAATTTCGTGTCCTAAAATTAAAGGCAATTTTAGGTTTTTAAATCCCCCTTTCCATATAACTAAATCTCTTCCACATATTCCTGTATAAACAACTTCTACTTTTACACCTACCCCTTTAGGTTCTGTATTGCCAATTACAAAAGGAGACCTAAACTGATAAAGTATTGCTGCTTTCACAAGCTAAAGATATTGAGACTGAAATATTTAAATATACTTTTAAGATAAGTAATAGAAAATAGCTATTGATGTATATTTCACTAAGATTTTACAGATAAGGATATATATTTAAATAGGATATTATTATTTATGCCGCTAGACCCAACAGTTAAAAAGCTCTTAGAGACCACACTTGTTTTACCTTTAGGCAAAATATCTATAGAAGAAGCAAGAAATTTGTTTAGACAAGTAGCATCTTCTGCTCCAAAAGCTGAGGTCGGGAGGATTGAAGATATAAAGATACCAGGTAGTGAAACGGAAATAAAGGCGAGGGTTTACTATCCAAAAAATAAAGGTCCTTATGGCGTTCTTGTATACTTTCACGGTGGTGGATTTGTACTTGGTGATATAGAATCTTATGACCCAGTATGTAGAGCTATAACAAATGCTTGCAACTGTGTTGTTGTCTCTGTTGATTATAGACTTGCACCAGAACACAAATTCCCTGCTGCAGTTGTTGATGCCTTTGATGCAACAAAATGGGTTTATCAAAACTTAGATAAGTTTGATGGCAAAATGGGTATTGCTGTTGGAGGTGATAGTGCAGGTGGAAATTTGGCTGCAGTTGTAGCAATTTTAGCTAAAGAGAACAGAATCGATTTGAAGAAGCAGATATTGGTTTATCCTGTAGTAGGGCCTGATGTAGTCTCAAGATCTGTAACAGAATATGGCGATGGTTACTTCTTAAAGAGGAGTGATATGGAATGGTTTGCATCACAATATTTCCGCAACCCTACTGATATTTTAGATTGGCGTTTCTCTCCAATACTTTATCCAGACTTAAGCGGGCTTGCTCCAGCATTAATAATAACTGCAGAATATGACCCATTAAGAGATCAAGGTGAGTCTTATGCGGCTAGATTGTCACAAGCGGGAGTACCAGTTACTAATGTAAGGTTTAACAATGTTATTCACGGATTTATGTCTTTCTTTTCAATAATACCGCAGGGGAAAGATGCAATAAACCTAATAGGTTCTGTTTTAAGGGATACGTTTTACGGATAATTTATTTTTCTTAATTTTAAATAAAAATTAAAAATTCATTTATAAGAGATATAATCCTTCTTACTTAGAGTCTGAAAATTACTAAAGAGAATAGTAAGATTAATACTAGGAAAAAGAAAGCTAGAATAAAAAGAAATTCTTTCAGACCCTTTCTAAAACCATTGCGCCTCCTTGTCCTCCACCTACACAAAGCGTAGCTACTCCATAATCTTTTCCTTCTAATACTAATTGCCTAGCTAAGGTACCTATTATTCTAGCTCCAGTAGCACCTAATGGATGGCCTATTGCAATTGCCCCTCCTCTCTTATTTACTCTATCTTCCTCTATTCCTAACTCTCTTATAGCATTTAGTACTACTACAGCAAATGCCTCATTTATTTCCCACAAGTCTATTTGCTTTACAGTTAATCCTGCTTTTTCTAGAGCTTTCCTAGATGCTGGTACAGGACCTTTGCCCATAACGTCTGGCGGTACGCCGGCAAAGCCAAAGCTCTTAATTCTTGCCATTGGTGTTAAACCATATTTCTTAACTGCATTCTTCGACATTAGTAATACATAAGCTGCACCAGAATTTAATGGTGATGAATTTCCTGCTGTAATAACGCCATTAGGCTTAAAAGCTGGCGGTAGTTGAGCTAATTTCTCTAAACTGGTATCTGGTCTTATTGATTGATCGTAATCTAGCACAACCTTCTTACCTTCAATTTCTACCTCCATTGGTATAATTTCTCCCTTAAAGTATCCTTCTTTTAGCGCTTTATAGGCTAATTGATGACTCCTCAAGGCAAATCTGTCCATTTCCTCTCTTGTTATTTTGGCTTCTTCTGCAAGCTTTTCAGCTGTTAATCCCATTACGTATCCAATTGCCAAGTTATATATTGCATACTTACTATCTGTCAAGAACTTAGGGTTATACTCTATGTGAGGGTTGTCGAACATTGGCGTTTTTGACATTTTTTCTACTCCGCCAGCTATTACTATATCAGCCATTCCAGTAGAGATTTCCATCGCTCCAATAGCCACAGAAGTTAATGAAGATGCACATTGCCTATCAACATGCATTGCAGGAATTGTATAAGGTAATAAGGCAGCAAATACTTCGTGTCTTCCTCCATATGACCACTGTTCACCTACTGGGAGTGCAGTCCCAGTGATAATTTCGTCTATTTCTTCTGGTTTAATTCCATTCCTTTCTATTAGCTTATTTATAACTACTGCTGCTAACTCTTCTGGTCTTATATTGTAATAAGGATCTTTTGAGTAATCCTTACGTGTAAACCTTGTAAATGGCGTTCTTTGAAAATCGACAATATAGACGTCTTCTAACATTTTATGCCCCCTATTTATTTATGAGTTGACTACTTATAAATTATTACATCAAGTTTCATTTAACAAAAGTACTTTTGCTCTTTATCTTACCCCTCCCTTAATGCTTTCCCCAGAATCTATTACAAACACCTGGCCAGTTAAAGATTCAATCTTAAGAATAGCGACTACAAGCTCTGCAACGTCTTCTGGTTCAAGTATTTTTCCCATCAATGTAAATTTCTCTGCAAATTCTTTTTCGCTCATTCCTAATAATTGAAACATACTTTCGCCCAATTTTGTCTTTACCCAACCTGGGGCTACTGCATTAACCCTAATTTTAGGTGCTAATTCTAATGCTAAGTACCTCGTTAAAGAAATTACTGCTCCTTTCATTGCACCATAAATAGAGAGTCCATATGCCGGTAAAAGTCCTGCAACTGACGCTATATTGATAATTGCTCCTCCTTCTCTCATTTCCTTAGCAAAAGCTTGAGAACAGTAAACTACTGATTTGAAATCAGTAGATATGTGCTTATCTAAAAGTTTATCATCTACGTTTAAGAAAGGAGAATATAATCCTAAACCTGCATTATTTACTAAAATGTCAACAACTTTAAATCTCTCTAAAGTAGCCTTAAGCAAAGTTTCGCATCCCTCTCTTGTAGATACATCTGCCAAGACCCCTATTGCCTCCCCTCCAATATCCTTTATCATCTTTACTGTTTCATTCATTTCTTCCACCCTTTTCTTAGCATTAACAACAACTAAACTCCCTTCTTTTGCCAATCTTACTGCTATTGCTCTACCAATACCTCTACCTGAACCAGTAACCACTGCTACTTTATCTTTTAAGGAATACATAATTAAATTAAGATAATTTAGGAATAAAAAGCTTTATAGATACTTCATAAAAGATAAGGATAGAGAAATAGTCTAACTTGTTTTATAATATATTTTGCTAAAAAGTAAAATTTTTGGATTTGATCATTATAAGATATTCGATCTCATCTGTATTAAGGAAGCAAATAACGCTAATTTTTTGAAAAATATTTTTATATAACTCTTAGAAAAATATTTTTGAGATACCATGCCTAATCCTCTCAGTGGTAAATTTAATGCAAATCAAGACAAAGTAAAAAGCTTCCTTTCTAGCTACTCCAATTTCATCTCCTGCATTCCTAATGTAAAAGACATTAAAGACAAGAGTTTCTTGATAGATACACAAGTAGGTGCTATAAAAGTTACTGTTAATGGTGAGTTAACTGATTATAAAATATCAGGGGACAGTTACACCTCAGTTATGAAGGTTACTGGGCCAGGAGTTACAGTTACAATAACTACGTCTCTTACTGCTAAAGGTAATGAGGTCTCATGGACATCAGAATATAAGCTGGAAGGACCAATGGTAATAATGTTGGGTCAGACACTACAAAATACTGTAGAGACGATGATAAATCAGACTCTTGAATGCATTAAAAATAAAGTAAGCTGAAAAGCTAGACAAAGTGGTTTTGTTATACTAGTAAATTGTATAGTTTAATGACTAACGTACGAAATTAAGCAAATTTTTATACTTTTTCTTGTATAGGTATATTGAGGAGAATTGGTTCTCCCATTTAGTACATCTGAAATCTATAATGTAAAGGTAACAGAAGATCACGAACTATTTAGAAAAGCTGTAAGAGAGTTTATGGAAAGAGAAGTAGCTCCTTATGTAGATAAGGGAGAAAGAGAAGGGGAAATTCCTAAGGAACTCCTAGAAAAAGCTAAGGAATTAGGACTCTTCGGAATTTCTGTACCTAAAGAATATGGCGGGCAAGGTGGAGATACATTAATGGAAACAATAGCTATTGAAGAAATGGTAAGAGTTTGGCCTTCATTCGCTGTTAGAGTTACTGGTGGAGGTCTATTTATGGTACCAATACTCCTATTTGGAACTGAAGAACAGAAGAAAAAGTATGTGACACCAGTAGCAAAAGGAGAGAAATTTGCTGCATTTGCTAATACCGAACCTGGCGCGGGGTCCGATGTTGCCGGGATTCAATCTGTAGCTAAAAAAGAGAATGGAAAGTACATTTTGAATGGCAGGAAAATATTTATAACAAATGGTGGAATAGCCGATTACTATATCGTAACAGCCAGAACTTCCCCTCCAGACCCCAAAGCAAGATGGAAAGGAATTTCAATGTTTATAGTAGAAAGGGAATGGAAAGGGGTTAAGGTACTAGGCAGAATAGAGACTATGGGATTGAGAGCGTCAAATACGGCAGAATTGGCATTTGAAAATGTAGAAGTCCCTGCAGAGAATTTAATAGGAGAAGAAGGCATGGGATTTAAGTATGCCCTTATGACTTTTGACAGAACTAGAATTGGTGTAGCTGCCCAGGGTGTTGGTGTTGCACAAGCTGCGCTAGAAAAAATGGTAAGCTACGCAATACAAAGACAGGCATTTGGTTCACCATTAATTAACTTCCAAATGGTTCAAGAGAAAATTGCAGATTCAATAACCGAAGTAAACGCAGCGAGATTATTAACATACTGGGCAGCCTCTCTATTTGATCAAGGGAAAATTGATGAAGCAATAGTTGCAGCATCAATGGCAAAACTTTATGCGACAGAAGTCGCAGAAAGAGTTGCAATAAGAGCCATTACAGTATTTGGCGGGTATGGAGTGGCTACAAGTACTGGAGTAGAGAGATTATTAAGAGACGTAGAAGTTATGAAAATCTATGAAGGGGCAAACGATATACAAAGATTAACAATATTGAGGGAATCTGCGAGAAGGTTATTGAAAATAAATCTATGATTTTTTATCATATTTTTGTTTAAAAATAAGAAAATTTAAATTTATATCAAAATTTTCTATATAGTAATTTTATATCATTCTCTTATTGATATACTATCGCATCAATATCAAAAGGTGGCGACTAATCCTAATGAAATATTATATATCTAGGACAATAAAATTTATATATATTAAATATATAAATTAAAGATTGACTCAGATGTCAAGTGATGCGTAATGATAAGGCAACCTAAAACTGAAAGAGGTAAGGAATCGTTAAATAAAATAATTAATGCGGCTCTTGACTTGATTTCAGAAAAAGGGTTTATGAACACTAGTATAGCCGATATTACCAGTAAAGCTGGGGTTGCTTATGGATTATTTTATTTCTACTTTAAGACAAAAAACGATGTATTAGACGAACTAGTAAGACAGTTCAACAGAGAAATGAGACATTACCTAAAAGTCAATACTTCTGGGATTGAAAATAGAATAGAAATGGAAAAAGTTGGTTTTAGAAAATTCCTTGAGTGGATAGCTCAAAATAAAAAGTACTATAAAGTATTAATAGAGGCTCAAGTGCATAGGCCAGAGATGTATTTATGGCATTATAAGAAATTAGCAGAAAGGTATATGATGGGTTTAAAGGAAGCTATGGATAAAGGACAAATTATAAGAGTAGATCCAGAACTACTAGCTTATGTATTGATAGGAATAGGAGAGATGTTAGCTAAGAGATACTTATTATGGACTAATCAAGGACTAGATGAGAAGCTTTTAAGCGATTTGGACAAATTAATTGAAAATTTGTTAAGACCTACACCAAATAAACAAGAGAAATAATAAAAAACAAGGAAAAAGAAAAGTGTTACTCTCCTTTAAATTGTGGCTTTCTTTTTTCTATGAACGCCCTAACCCCTTCCATAGCATCTTTAGTTGTGAACAGTAATCCAAATAATGCACTCTCTATCTCTAACCCGCTCCATATACTACCTTCAGACCCTAATTCTATTGCATATTTAGCAGCCATAAGCGCTATTGGTGATTTCTCTGCTATTTTTAGTGCAATTCTTCTAACCTCTTCTTCAAATCTATTTGCAGGAACTACCATATCAACAAGACCCATCTTATAAGCTTCTTCAGCAGAAATCATATCGCCAGTATATATTAACATCTTGGCCTTACCTTTGCCAATAAGTCTTGGAAGCCTTTGAGTACCACCGGCTCCAGGTATTATGCCTAGATTTATTTCTGGCTGACCTAACTGAGCAGCTTCTGATGCGATCCTAATATCGCAAGCAAGAGCTATTTCTAGACCTCCTCCAAGAGTATATCCATTTAATGCAGCAATTACTGGTTTAGGATAAAGTGCAATCCTGTTTGCTACATCCCTTATTTTATTCAATCTTACTGCATCTATTGGCCTTAATGTAAGGAAAGATGTTATATCTGCTCCTGCTGAAAATGCTCTACCATTACCAGTTAATATAACCACTCTTACATCATTCCTTGCCTCTAGTTCAGTTAATGTCTTATCAAGCTCATCAACAAGTTCCATACTTAACGCGTTTAAACGTTCTGGCCTATTTAATATTATCCAGGCTAATGGAGGCTCTATTCTTACAATTAAAGTGTTTAGCCTCTTCTCTTCAACTTTACCATATTCGTAGAACCCGCTTCCCGTTCTCACCCCTAATTTGTTTTGGCTTACCATTTGAGTTAATAGTGGATCTGGAGTGAAAATTGCATAGCCAGAAAGGGACTTTAGTTCTTCTAATGCCTTTACTACATCATCAATTCCCAACTCATCCGCATATTGGAATATACCTTTTGGAAGCCCTAGACCTAGTCTTACACCCAAATCTATATCTTCTTTGCTTGCAACCCCTTCTCTTAAAAGTCTAGCTGCTTCATTAATTCCTCCAGCTACAATAAGTTCTGGTTTTAATTTCTCTGCCAATTCTTTTGGTATTTCTGGTTTTACGTACTTGCCTGGTGCGGGATAAGTATAGAATCCTTTACCAGTCTTAACTCCAAGCTCATTATTCTTAAATTTCTCCTCTATTAAACTACACATGGGTGCAATTTCTCCTATTCCTAACTCCTGCCAAGATTTAGATATATAATATGCTACATCTATACCGGTATAATCTGCTAATTCAAATACACCCATTGGGAATCCTAGCTTATATCTAGCTACTGCATCAACTTCCTTATAATCTGCTACTTTCTTTTCAACTAATACACACGCTGCAGCATTTATTTGGAATAATATCCTATTTACAATATAACCTGGAACGTCCTTGTTTATCATTATTGGCTGTTTTCCAAACCTTTTTGCAAGATCATAAGTTATTTTTGCTGTCTCATCGCTAGTCTTATTTCCTTTCATAACCTCTACTAGTGGCATTAGTGCTGGTGGATTATAGAAGTGCATTCCTACAACTTTTTCTGGTCTTTTTGTAGCTTCAGCAATCATGCTTATTGGTAGACTACTCGTGTTAGAAGCTAATATTGCATGTGGAGGTAATAATTCATCAAGTTTCGAAAATATTTGTTTTTTTAGATCTAGCTTCTCTGGAACAGCTTCAATTGCAAAATCTGCATCACTAATTGTCTTATTATCTATTCCTACTATAGGAGTTATCCTTGACATTATTGTCTCTACGCTTTCTTTAATTTGTCCTCTTTCTTGCAATTTGCCTAAGCTCCATCTAATTTTTTCAAGAGCGTTATTTAGTATATCTTGAGCTATATCAACTAAATAAACCTGGTATCCTGCAATTGCTGCAACTTCAGCAATTCCATGTCCCATAGTTCCTGCTCCTACTACCACGATCTTTTTAATATCTTCTACTCTCATTAATAGAAATAAAGCAAAATTAGGTTAAAAAGTAATCTCTTATTTGGTCTTCACGTATACAACTTATAATAAATCATGCTTCCCTTTTTTATCTCTCTTAGTACACCTTTTTCTACTAAGTATTTAATATGTGCTAGAGTTTCTCCCATTGCTAATTGCTTATCAATATCGGAAAGTTCTTCCCATTTTTTATACCATGAAATAGAAGTTGCAATTTCGAAGCCGTTTGCTTCCCCTTTAGTCTTTACAACGTTTATAATCTCATTTAGGCGCTCTTCGTGATGTTTCTTTATCTCCTCAACTCTTTTGTTTATGTCAACAATAGGATCCTTATGCCCAGGATAGATCTTCTTAACATTAAGTTTTTTGACTTTTTCAAGGCTTTCAAAATAGTTCTCTAATGGATTATCTTTTAATCTTAATAAATAAACATTAGGAGTTATATCTTGTAATATGTGATCGCCACAGAAAATTTGACCATTAATGTAAAGTAAACACATATGGCCTAATGTATGACCAGGGGTCAAAATCACCTTAATTTGATTTTGACCCAACTTTATTATATCGTCATCATTAACAGTATCAAACTCCACACCTTTAATAGCTTCCCTTATTCTATTTCTGCTCCTAAGGAGCAATTGTACATATTCTTCTGAAAAACCATTTTCGTAAAGATACCCTTTTATTTCATTTTCAAAATTATCACCAGTAATATCGTTGATAAATTCCAATTCTTCCTTTGAAATTATTATCCTCTTGTCCTTAAACAATTTTACTAAACCTAAATGATCAAGATGATAATGAGTAACTGCTACAATATCTGGGGAACCGTATTGCTTTAAGTAGGTATTAAATATAGTAATATTCTCTTGAGTTGGAAACCCGGTATCAATTAATAGGCTTTCACCATTATCTTCTTTTATTAAATAAGAGTTTGTATACTTCAAAGGACCAAACATAGGAATTTTAAGAGTAAATATCATTTCGTTACAATCTTATTTCTATCCTAATTATTTAAACTTATCTCATTAAGTAGCTTAGGTTATATAAGCAAAAAATTTCTACTCTTCTGGCCTATAGTTATTGAAGATACAATTTTTAATTTTAAACGCAATTTCATTCTAAGATGAGCTCAGAATTTTTTCGACAAAATGGGAAGATATTCAAGTTGGGCATTACTTATTTCTCCCTGGGTTTTATTTCTCATTTGCTATTTACTAACTCCAAAATGGGTTTTAACAAAAAACGCGTTAAGTGATTTCGGAAGTCCAGAATTCACGAAATACTACCTAGTTTATAATGTTGGTCTTGGCATTTTAGCAATTATAATATGGCTTATGTCATTAGGAATAGTTGCAAGTGCTAGAAATAAGGTTCAAGTTTTTGGTGGGGCTTTCTGGTTTGTTGCAGGCATTTTCCTTGCTTTAATAGGATACTATCATGAGGGAACTTACCCTCACGTTTTTGTATCTACCTGGTTTTTTGTTCAAGGTGCTTTAGCAATTAGTATAATGGGGATAGGGTCTTATGCTGATCATGATCTAAAAGCTTCTGTCTTACAACTAATAATAGCTATTTTAATGCCATTAGGAGTAATGCTTGTTCGCTTTCCATCTGCAGCAACAGTAGAAATTTATGAAATTGCTTTAATGGATGCTTGGCTAATTTTCTTCCTTCTCTATAATCCTTTAAAGAGAGAAGTAAAAAGAGAAGTAAGCCATTATAAAAGAGATGCAATAGTAGTTGGAACTCTCGCCACAATTTTTTATATGCTTGGAGCAATAGTTATTGCATTTGCATTCAAATAAAATAAGTCATTTGAATTATTTTAAATAAAATTTAAATAAAAGCTAGTAAACATAAAAGGATAATCATTTATATGTAATTATCCTCTAATAACACATGGTCAAAATATTGCTCTTTTCTCCAAACAGCAATGAAGTTAAAAGAGTTGGTGTTTACAAAGATGGTAAAGTAATTGACCTTGTTAAGGCCTATGAATTTTTATATGATGCAAAACCGCCAAACTGGTTTTATAATACAAAAGATCTAATAGAAGGCGGAGAAGGAGCACTATTTCTTGTTAAAAAGGTATTAGATGATTTAAAGGGACTTGAAGATAAAGTTTCTTACGATCCAGAGAAAATCATTTATTATCCGCCAGTAGAAAATCCAGAGAAAATATTTTTGCTTGCTGTAAACTATAAGGCACATGGACAAGAGACTAGTACTCCGCCTCCAAAAGAGCCATACGTATTTACAAAGTTTGCAAATGCACTTATAGGTCACAATCAGCCAATAATTTATCCAAAGGCATCTCAGAAGGTTGATCACGAAGTAGAACTTGCTGTAATAATAGGCAAAAAAGGGAAATATGTAAGTAGAAAGGACGCTTATAATTACGTGTTTGGATATACAATCTTAAATGATATAAGCTTTAGAGATAGACAATTCCCGGCTGAACAGCCATATGGAATGAGATGGGTTCATGGAAAAGGGATGGATACAGCTGCCCCTATGGGACCGTGGATAGTTACAAAAGATGAAATACCAGATCCTCACGATTTGAAGTTATCACTAAGGGTTAATGGAGAAGTTAGACAAGAAGGTTATACTGGAGATATGATATTCAAGATTGATCAAATAATGGAGTACTTGTCAAATGGAATAACATTAAAGCCGGGGGATGTAATATCAACTGGGACTCCCCCTGGAGTAGCACTAGCTACTGGGAAATACTTAAAGCCGGGGGATGTAATTGAAGCTGAAATAAGTAAAATAGGGATTTTAAGAAATTATGTAGTGGAAGAGAAATAATTAGATTAGAAATGATTTTTAATCATCTTTGATTAAAACTTTGCACCTAGTTTAATTAACTCTTTGTCATTACTAATTAATTCTCCAACTTTTCTTGAAAGATATAGATGAATCGCATCTTCAAAATCTAAGTTGTATTTCATTGCTAAGTCCTTTATTTTTCCAATGTCATCCGGTTCTAAGTGAACAAAACGTATGCCCATTTCACTAAAAAATGAGGATAAGATGGATAGGATTTCAATTGCCGGTTTACTAAGAAGCCTACTTAGAACTATAATTAACTGAAATAAAGTAATTTCCGAGGTGTAAATCTCTTCAGTGTTAGAAAGCCAATATTTCGCTCTCTCAAAATATTGGGGATGATGTGTTAAAAAGTATACAAAGACATTCACATCAAAATATCTTTTAACCACTTTTTCTCCCTTTCTTCTAACGCCTCCTTATAAATTTCTTTAACATCTTTGTTGATTTTGTTCCAATCGACCTCAAATATACCAGCATACTTTTTTAGCACTTCCTCTTTACTAAGGCCTCTTATAATTATTTCGTCATCTTTTACTATGAGCTTAACAATACCTTTCAAGTTTAATTTCTCTCTAACCTCTTTAGGAATTGTTATCCTTCCTTTTTCATCAATCTTTAGCTCGTATTCCATTATCCCACCTTTATTCCCACCATAATAATTGATTTTAAAGATTTAAACTTTGCTATTTTTTGGCAAGCGACTCTAGGTACCTCTTACTATATTAGGTCTATGTAATGCTCATCTATTTTGCATTTCTTTTTAATGAACAGAACGTTTAAAAAGTCTTTAACTAGACTACTAATATGGAATTAAAGTTTAAATTCGCTGAAATAATCCTTGAAAACAGACCATCCCCATTTTGGAATATTCTAAAACAAATTGGCGTACATCATGCTGTAGGGGTTTTACCAAAAGGATCTAAAGATTGGAGAGTTGAAGAGGAGGAAAAGCCATGGGATTATGGTCCATTAATGCGTTATAAAAATATGTTAGAAGATAATGGGTTAAAACTAGTTGCAATTGAAGATAACCCACCAATGAATGGGATAAAGCTTGGAATACCTAAACTTAAAGATGAACAACTGGAATATGTTGCAACAATGCTAGAAAACATGGGAAAACTTGGAATTAAAATCTGGATCTTTAGTTGGATGGCTGGTTTTGGATGGAGTAGAACTAGAACACATATTAGGAAAGAAAATGGGGAATATGTCACGGGGTTTAGTATAAAAGATATTGAAAATGCCCCACAAACATATGGTAAAGTTGAGGCTTCAACGCTTTGGAATACACTGAAAGATTTCCTTGAACATGTAGTACCAATAGCTGAAAAATATGACATAAAGTTAGCAATGCATCCAGATGATCCTCCAATTCCAGAATTTAGAGGGATTGCCAGAATAATGAACTCAATAGAGAACTTTGACAGATATCTAAATCTAGTAAAGAGCGAACAAGTTGGCATTACATTCTGTCAAGGTAATTTTACTTTAATGACTGACGATTTGCCTGCTGCTATTAGACATTTTGGTAAAAGGATTTTCTTCGTGCATTTCAGAGATGTTAAAGGTGATAAATACAACTTCGTTGAAACACTTATAGGGGAAGGGAAAACTGATTTGGTTGAAGTAGCAAAAGCCTATTTAGATATTGGCTTTGATGGATATATGAGGGTTGATCATACACCAACGCTTGAAGGTGATATTGAGTTTTTGCCTGGATATTCATACTTAGGTAGAATATACTCAATAGGATATATTAAAGGGTTATTCGAGGCGTTAGCAAAAGAGAGAAAGTAAGTTTTTTCGAAAGGTTTTTCTCACTAGATTTAATATTGAGATTGTAAAATACTTAGTGACGAGAATATGATAAGGGTTGAGGTAGATAAAGAGAACAAAATAGGTAAGATATTAATAGATAGACCAGAGAAAATGAATGCAATAACCATAGCAATGAGAAAGGAAATTGGAGAAAAACTGCTAGAACTTGACAAAGACCCAGATATAAGGGTAATAATCATAAAAGGTCTTGGAGGTAAGGCATTTAGTGCAGGGGGTGATGTAAGCGAGTTCTTATCTTTAACTCCAGATGTTTTAATTGATTGGGGAGAAGATCTATCAACTGCTGAAAGAATATGGAAACCTGTAATTGCAGCAATTGATGGTTATACATTTGGTGCAGGATTAGAGCTTGCATTATCTTGCGATATTAGGATTGCAACCCCAAGGAGTGAATTTGCTCTTCCGGAAATAAGATTAGGAATGGTACCGGCAAGTGGCGGGATTACTAGAATAATTAAAACTTTAGGGCTCTCTAGGGCCACGTATCTCCTGATGCTAGGAAAAAGGATAGACGCGCAAACTGCTTTACAGTGGGGAATAATTCATGAGATTGTAGAACCAGAGAAATTGGACGAAAGAGCTTATGAGATTGCTAAGGATCTTTCAAGCCTATCCCCCTTAGCATTAAAAGCATTAAAGAAAGTACTATATGAAATTGCAGATGCCCCATTTTATGTAGGATTTGATATAGAGAGAAAGACTTTCGGCTTGTTAAGATATACCAATGATTTTAAGGAAGGAGTGGAGGCTTTCTTAAATAAGAGAAAACCTAACTTCACTGGAAAGTAAAAACAGACATCATTTTTCAGTTCATTTTCTTTTTTTAATTAAATGAGTAGCAGAGTAAATATAATAAATAAAGATATTATGTCTCTTCTTTGATTTTGAAATTTAACTTCGTATCATAAATAAGGAAAAACAACAAACGTACAACATAATAAAATTTATAATCCACACTATCAAATGATTGGACAGATTAAAGCGATTCTTAACAAATAATAAGTAAATGAATATAAGCAAATGAATATTGTTTGTTATTATTCGTATAATTTAATATTAATTTTTTAATAATCACGAGCATATAATAACTTTTATTTATATTCAGGGGATTAGACAATCGAGACTATTTATGGTTACGCTTTATGTATTTTAAATTGAATTTGTAATATTTAAATAAGGATAGTATAATTTAAATAAAGGCTCTAACCTTTCATACTCTAGTATAACTCCTCCTTTTCAGTATACTATCTTAGACTAGAATTTATCTATATAAGAATAAAAAGCTAAAATCGCGCTACGAAATATCTTAATTTTCATAAAAACTACTTAATACTATTTGAATGACTTTACTTTAATAAATTGACACTAAGAATAATAAGTAAGAGGAGTTTTAACATATAACTTAATTTTAAAAATTAGTTAGCGAATATTTTATCTTTCGAAATCTATAAAAAATTAGAATAACGCTTTTATTGTAGCTGTGATCTCAGAAGGTGAAATCAACCTTATCCATGTTGTTGGTTTATCAATTACGTTAATTCCTTTACTTAACTTTATTACTTTATTCATCTCATCCTTAATATCTAGTTTTAAATGTAATTCAGTCTCACTATTTAAAGAGATAATCAATTTCTTAGCGTTAGATACATAATGCCACTTGCTTTCTTCCCCTTTAAATTTCCCTTTCAATTCGCTATAACTTCTGGGATCAAAAATTGAAGTGTTAACCTCTACAACCCATATCTCATGTGTATATCCTTCTTTTCCAGTACCAGTCCTATTGCTGAACGTATCTCTAAATGATGCAAAGAAGAGTTTTGATTTTCTGTCTGGCTCTGTAGTATAATGAGGATGACCAACTTGAACAAAAACATCTAAACCTAATAAGTGCATTAATGAACCCTGGAGCAAACCTATTTGCTTAATATCATCTGGTAGGAATATCTCGTCTAGACTAGGGCCTACAAATGTGTGCAACATTTATTTAGATGCAGTGTCCATTTCTGCAAAGACTTGAAATCTAGGGATTAATGTGAAATCTAACACGTCATTAGTCCTCCCCCATATTCTAATATCACCTAAATCCTCCATGCTAATTCTATCCAGATCATCGGCTTTCTCACTATATAAGCTTTAATACCGGTGCTATCTGCATTTGGACTTACTGCGATAGCGTTATGCATAGTTCTATAGGCACCGGTAGGTCTTATCGGTAATCCAGAGTCCTTTTTTGAGATCTTTAATAAGGACTTTATAGCCTTTCAGTTTCCATTCAGAGTCAAACACAAAGAAATAAGCATCGTCCCCATGAGTAGAGGTTACGCAAAATTCGTCTCTTGCTTCATTATAAAATCCTCTTACAGTATTGTTAGTATAATTAACCTCTAAGGGGGAAATTAAAAGGTAATATCTTCTTTACATTACTAAAGTCAACATTTAGACTTTCGTCTATTGGGACTACAAAACCTTCCCTTTTTAACCCAGTAAGATCTGTCCACCCAGTAAATAAAAGCTAATGCTTATCCCTTCTAGCGTCATAAATAACATATGGGGTACTTACACCACCTTTTATCTCGCTTATCGGCGATTTTTGAGGAAGGAGTATAGGTTTTATCATTTTTCTTCATAATAAGAGAGGGTATGTAGTATAGATTTATGCATCTTTACTTGTAAGGATCTAAATGCCTAATGATTTTTATTTATAGAGAATACTAGCGACTAAAAAACAAGAGCTCTATATTGAGAAAAAACATATCATTTTAAGTTATCTAAAAAAGAAAAGAAACAATTTATTAGCGTCTCATTAGTTATTTTATCCTTCCAAGGATTTTGTATAGCTCTTTTTCAGCCTTAGCCATTTCACTTTGTTTAACCAATTCCCACAATCTGTAAAATACTGGATAACCAGCTTGCTGCTCTAATGTCCATTCCTTGGCAAAATTACCTTGCCAAATTTCTTTTGCCTCCTCTTCAACAATTTTCTTCATTTCATCATAGTACTTAAACATCCTTGTAAGTGTGCCATATTGACTTGTTGTGCTGTGATGAACCATCTGATCAAATATACCCTCTTCTG
>ERZ1684502.39-NODE-39-length-39694-cov-181.170463_pt1 | contig 39694 bp, 47 predicted proteins | sample MGYA00580192_ERZ1684502 | MGnify/ENA primary metagenome ERZ1684502 (study PRJEB41476, sample SAMN13258264) | hydrothermal vent metagenome | biome: caldera [ENVO_00000096]; feature: acid hot spring [ENVO_00002120]; material: acidic water [ENVO_01000358] | place...
TAATTACTATAGCACCAGAAGATTATAAAGTTCTATCTGAAGTTTACAAAGAATATTCTAGCATTTTTGGGCTAAAAGCTACATATGAAGTGTCCCCAATTGATATAAGGATCTTAAAATCTGTTCAAATTGATGGAAAAGGAGAGGAAATATATTTGCATGTTGCCTGCTTCTCTACATCATATGCAAATGAGGTTATAAAAAGGCTTACAGATATGGGATTTAGAGTTAGAAAAGTTGAAGGGTGTTCTGGAGCTATATTAGAAAAGAATATTGGAAAAAGAGCAGACATAATGGCTAGAGCCTTAGGCTCTAAATATCCTATGTTAATTACGCTTTGTCCTTTGGCTGCTGCAAAATTCAGAGAAAGTGGTGTAAATGCAAAGACGCTAATTGAGTTTATCGCAGAAAAGATGAATATCAAAGTACCTTCTCAGATATCTCCGACTAAGGCTGAGTTATCATCTGATGAGAAGAAGGCCTTACAAACGGTAGTTCTTACTTCAATGGTAGATGCATTTACAAAAAGAATAAACATCATAGCAGATACCGTAACATTTACTTTTAGCGGTGTTGATGAGTACAGAAAAATTATAGAGCCATTAGTAAAAGAAGCATTAGAAGATGCTTCAAACTCAATAAGTTCTTATATAACTTCTATGGTTGAGCAAAAGAAAAAGGGCGGATTTTCTAATGAAGACTTAGTATCTTATCTTAGTGCACTCACAAAAGAAATAAATGCTATTGTGTCTTCATTACAATTGGAATCCATAATCGAGGAAATTGTGACTCAAATTAAGAAGCAAACAACTGAAGAATTTGACATAGAAGTACTTAAAAATTCATTAATAATATTAATAAGAAATAACGATTCGATATTAAGAGAAAAAAGTGTTAAAATAAACATTAATTTTATGAAACTTATTTTATAATGAAATATTCTTTTTCAATCTTTAACAGATGAAGTTTATCCTTCTACGAAGAATTACACATTTAATCTAAACGCTTTTATTAAATTTTTATTAATCATTAAATTGTGGCCAAGATTTATTTAGGTCCTGCAGGTATTCCTCATGCCGCTAAAAAAAGGAATACAATAGAAGGTATAAAGACTGTAAAAGAGTTAGGATTAAACGCAATGGAAGTCGAATTTGTACAAGGAGTTAAAATGAGTCCAGAAACTGCTGAGGAAGCTGGAAGAGTTGCTAAAGAGTTAGGAGTTAGGCTTTCCGTTCACGCCCCTTACTTCATAAATCTTTGTGCAGAAGAAAAAGAAAAAATTGAGGCTTCAAAACAAAGAATTTTGGAAACTGCAGATAGAGCAGAAAGAATGGGTGCTGACGCAATAGCGATTCATGTCGCGTTTTATGGTAAAAGAAAGCCAGAAGAGTGCTATGAAATGGTAAAATCGGAATTAGGAGAAGTAGTAGATACAGCATTATCTATGGGTATAAAGAATGTAAAGTTCGGAGTAGAAACAATGGCTAAAGAAACTGCTTTTGGTTCATTAGATGAGGTTATATCAATTGCTAAGGAGGTGAAAAACGTTATTCCTTATATTGATTGGGCTCACACTTTTGCTAGACAGGGCGGGCAAATAGATTATGGTGAAATTTTAGATAGACTAGTAAAGGAGTTACATTTAACTCATATTAATTCTCATTTTGAGTCTCTAGTATTTAGAAACGGCAAGTATGTAGATGAGCATTTACCAATAGAAAATAACACACCTCCTTTTGAGCCATTAGCAAAAGAGATCTTAAAGAGGGATATATCAATTACACTTATATGCGAAAGTCCTGAACTGGAAAGGGACGCACTAAAAATGAAAAAGGTCTTAGAAGAGCTGGGGTATAAGTTTTGAGTCTAATGGTTCTATCTGATTTTGACAGAACTTTGGCCCACGAAAAAGATAATTTCGTAATTAGGGCAGATGTAGCGGAAGTAATTAATGAGTTTTCAAAGAAATACTTCTTTTTTGTTGTGACAGGCAGAGAAAAAAGATTTTTAGATATATTAGCTAAAGGACTAAATCCTACTGGATGGATTATTGAAAATGGGGGAATAATTTTACTTGGCAGCAAGAAGATAATACTTGCAAGTGAAGAGTGGTTTTCTATTAGAGAGGAACTATTAAGCGTTCTAAGAAAAGAAGGTATAAAGTATTCTGTTGGAGAAGTTATAGTTTATCTTAATGCGGCTCTAGACAAAAGGAAGGTAATTGACAAGCTATACGATGAGATGGGTGAGAAAGTTAGAATAGAATGGAATAGAAATGATGCTATGATATTGCCAAAAAATGTGAGTAAAGGCAATGCAGTCCGCCAGCTAAAGATAATTCTGAACTTTAAAGGTAAAACTATAGGTATAGGAGATAGTGAGAACGATATTTCTCTTTTTGAAGCAGTAGATATTAAAGTTGCAGTAGCAAATGCATTACCAGAGATAAAAAGAATTAGCGATATAGTTTTAGATAAAGAAGATGGAGAAGGAGTTAAAGAATTTTTAAAGAATATTATTGAAAATAAGTTTAATTTTTAGAAAAAAGATATATGTCTACAAGGAATTCGTGAACTTTCTTTTTATGCCAAGGATAGTAAGCCTTCATTTTGAACTTCTCTGTAAGTATTTCTGCTTTAAAACCTTTACTTTCACTCAATTTAATTATTAAGCTTCTGCTCTTTTCGTTAGATTTATGAATGCTATATATCACATTTGCAATTTCAAAGGCCTTAGAAAGGAACTCTAAATCTGCACCTTTATTTACTACACCAAAAGGGGGATTTTGAATTACAGTGTCTGCTTTTAATTCTAAATATTTTACATCTGCATTTAGAATATCTGCTTGTAAAGACTCTTTTTCAAAAAACTCTTTTGCAACTTTTAAAGCCTCATAATCAACATCGACACATATACAATATCCCCCTAAAAGTGAAATTCCAGAACATAATTTACCCGTTCCACAGCCCAAATCCACTACTTTCTTTCCTTTAATGTCACCTCTTAAATAAGCTGTCCAAATGAGCTCTGAGGCAAGATAAGAAGGAGTTACATATTGTTCTAACTCGTACTTTGGATTAGGATGAGACGGAACTTTTTCTAGAAATATTTCTAAGTATTTTTTATTAATTTTAGAGCTTGAAATAAATTGTTCACCTTCTCTACTTTTAAGTCGTCATAAAAGTTTGGCCTATCTAAAAGTAAAGGCCTTATTCCAGCCCTTAGTGCACCAACGTAGTCAATTTCATAAATATCACCTATGTGGTATTTTGGCATTCCGTACTTTTCTATTGCTATTCTAAATATTCTTGGGTGAGGTTTCATTATTCCATAGTCGCAAGAAGCAATAATGTCATCCAGATATTTATCTAATCCTAAATCGCTAACTATTCTGTAAACTGTTCTTGTAGCATTTGTTATCATCACTATTTTATATCCATCTTTTTTTAATTCTTTAAGAAAAGGTTCTGTGTCATCAAATAATTCCCATTTACTGGAAAGCAACTGAATTTTTTCCATTTCCTCTATTAAACTGTCTTTAGGTACTATGCCAAGTTCATAAAGCAAATCCCTATAGTTAAGTACACTTAGCCCTCCAAGTATTGGATCTGGAAAATGATCTTTACTAAGTTGTTTATAAACTGCTCTAAATACGGCTTTTTCTGAGACTTTATATCCTTTTCTTAAAAGGAAATGATATATTGGCTCGTGAAATTTTGGAGTAAAACTTACTAAAGTTTCTCCCATATCTACAGTTATTACTTTGCTCATTTCTTATCCCTTATCAAGAATCTTGGTGGTTCTATGTTTCTGCTTTTACACCTGGGACATTTGCTTGGTTTCTTTATTTTGCCGTCTAATTTAAAAACGTAATTGCAGTCTCTACAATAAGGCAAGAAAACTATGAGTTCATATTCTTTATGTTTGGACGATTTTGCTATATGATATAAATGCTCATAAACTTCTTTTTCTTTCTCGATCCCTAAAGCTTCTTTAATCTCTTTTGCAGTTAATGGCTTTTCTGAACGTTTAAGCAAAAGGACAATTTTCTCTCTTATGGTCAAGAACTCATATTCAGTTTCCATCTTGTTTACTCTTTGTTAATCCCCAATATATTTCTTCCACTTTAGATAGTATGTCTTTAGCAGTTATACCTCTACTCATAGAATATATCGAAGCTCCTCCAGCGCCAACTCCCTCTTTTACATATCCCTGTTCATATAATCTTAAGCCCTCAAACTTTGATTTGCTAAAATCTAACCAGGCTGCCAATACAGGTATGCCAACCTGTTTAGCTAAAGATAGCATATCTGCACTTTTATCATTAACAATCCACTTAGTTGTCCCAATTGCAACATCTTTCAATTTATTTTTATTAAATTCTTTAATTATTGCAGCCGCTGCAGTCATTTGTGTCCCCCCTGCTAGTAAGACTTTTCCCTTAAAGCCTAAAGTAATTCCAGCTACACCTAATAACATGGGATCTGACAATTTTGCAAGCTTCCCCATTAAGTCACTAGGCATATCTTTTATTGCCTCCAGTACAATTTTTCGTTTAAGCTCTTTAGGATTTTCTGGAGATGCAGAACTTACTTTATCTAATGCATCGTAGCCTAGTCCAACTAAAACTGCCATTGCTGTTGTGGTACCTGCAGGAATAGATTCGCCAATAATTAGAAAGTCAAAAGAATTTGACAGCTCTTCTCCAAGTGTTATGCCATTATTTATTATTTTTTCCGCTATTTCCTTTCTTAAGCTCCCTTTTCTTATATCTTTTCCTGGTTCCCCACCAAGGTCTATATATGGCAAATTTGGCTTAACTCTACTGCCTGCATTAACAACAAATTTGGGAATTTTAATTAGCTCTAGCGCAGCTCTAGTTATTATTGCAGGTGTTGGTATTCCATTAGGTGTTACCGGTATAGTATTTATAACTGTACATTTTCCCTTTATCAAAAATTCTGCATCAGCAGCTGGTGTAAAATGTGTCAATTCTGGTGTTGCCCCAGCCACTGTTATTCCTGGAATTAAGCTTACATCAGTTGTAGCTATTACTAGTAAAAATGCAGAGTTAGATTTACTTGGAAGTTCGAAATTTCCATTAAATGACTTTATCATATTTAATTTTTAGTGGTTTGTTTTTAAAACAATATTTGTGTTTTGGGACAATTATAAGCTGATAGAAATGGGCACAAGAGTCAGCTTGGATGAGTTTTTGAGAAACGAAGATCTTAAAAACAAAGTAAAAAAGGGGATTATAGGCCTTTATTTAGATACAATGAATGAAGTTAAGAGAGTTATAGGAAAAACTGATGAAGAAGCTATATGGGATTTAGCTAAAAAGGGAATTATTAGCCCTAATCTTATTCAAGAATTATTAGATGTTATATCAATTGTTAAGAGCCTTGACAAATTAGATGATGCAATAGTATATTCTATGCTAGTTAGGATAATGGAAAACCTTGAGCAATTATATATAGCTGTGACCAGTAAGTTAAGCAATCAGTAATTGCTACTAATTCTCTTAATTTCATCTATTGCTTTCATAACTTCTTCTTCAGTATTGTAGAAATGAGTAGATATTCTTATTCCTGCACCTCTAGGAGACACTACAATCTTTCTTTTTAGCAGTTCATTAGCAACAGTTTTTGCATCTTTTACTTTGATAACTACTATTCCAGCTTTCTTGTTTTCTGGAGTTACAACTTCGAATCCTTTTTCTTTTGCATATTTTATTGTAAAACTCGATAATTCATTTACTCTAGAGTCAATTTCTTCCATGTGTTGACTTAATATTTCACAGGATTTAGCTAAAGCTAAATTAGCTGCAACGTCAATAGTTCCTATCTCAAATCTTCTAGGTCCTTTCTCTAACTTAAAATTTTCAGCGTCAAATTCTAAATAATTAGAAGATGATTTCCAACCATAAAATGGTGGGTCCTCTAATAATCCTTGTCTAACATACATAAAGCCGGAGCCTTGCGGGCTCATCAACCATTTATATCCGCCAGCTACAGCAAAGTCAATGTCGAACTCTTTAACATCTATTTTTGTTGCTCCTGCACTTTGTATTACATCTATTAGAGTGTAGGCTCCTACAGATTTTGCCTCTTTTGAGATCTTTTTTAAATCAACCTTTATTCCGGTGTTGAAACTCACATGGCTTATTGCTATTAGTCTAGTTTTACTTGTAACTGCAGAAAGTATGTCGTCTTCAAAAGTTTCTAAATTGGGTTTGACTATCTTAACTTTAACCCCTTTCTTTGCCAGCTTAAAAAATGGGTATGTAACAGCAGGAAACTCTAAGTTATCAGTAACTACCTCATCTCCTTCCTTAAGGTCTATTCCATGAGCAACAATATTTATCCCAAAACTAGTATTGGGTATAAAGGAAATCTCGCTTGGTGAGGCATTTATTAGTCTGGCTACTTTTTCTCTCATATGAAAGAAATCATCGCTCTCCTCCTGATTTACAGGGACACTCCCAAATCTACTAATATCAAACAAATATCTAAAGCTCTCATATAATACTGGTAAGGGTGTTGGAGAAATTGCTGCGTGATTTAAGTATATATATTCATTTGTTACTGGAACAAGTTGCCTAAAAATTTCATGAAATTTCATTCTTATCTTCCCCGCGACAGAGATCTTTAATTATAAAAGAATATAATTCTCTTCCTATAGATATATCTTTTGGGCTTCTTAAAATACCCCTCATACTGTTTACCCTTCTATGTTTAATTAGCCTTCCTACATATATAAATATTATCAACAATGATATAGAGAGACATAATTAATAGTAATTATTATTTATGATTAAATCATAGTTTATTTTTCATAACAAAACTAGAATTATTTATTAATTTTTATGTTTTAAGAATTTAATAATTTTCAGTCTCTTGAATTATTTTATTTCCGCAATATGGGCAATAGGAATAAGGTTTATTGAAAACCCTTCCACAACCTACGCATCTATAAACATATTTTTTCCTATTTTTTATTGATACCTTTAACTTAACTGACTTATATTCGATGCCTAAATTTAGAAGTAAATTTTGCAACATTAGATCATCAGTAAAAACAACACTAGGCCTTAACTCATATGCTAATGCAGCTACACTTATGTCAGTTAGAGAAAGTTTAGAAGCAGAAATTCTATCTTTTATCTCGTTTACTTTTTTATAGCTTTCTTCGCTAGGCTCTACTATATATATTTTTTGGGCACTAATTGCTAACTCAAGCAACTCTTTAGACTTTGCATCTTTTACCTCAGAAATAACAAGATTTGTAGTATATACTCTATCATAATACATCTCTAGGCCTGCAAGAAAAGCTGAAGTGTCAAAAACAATATGAGGGTATAATTTCATCTAATTCATTTTGACAAAAGAACCTTAATATTTTTGCTTTCTTTTGTGAGACCTTTATTTCTAATTCCTCATCTTCATTGCTTATTAAATTGCCTACGACTATTCCGTCGCTTACTACTCTAACATTTTGAGTTCTTCCTTTGTTTTCCAACTTGATTTTGATTGTTTCATTTTGTGGCAATATTATAGATTTTATGCACGGAGTTATCGGATTTAAAAAAGTTACTTCAATTCCATTAACATCTTTATGTAACAAAACCCTTGTAGCTGAATAGCTCCATGCCCAGCTTCCCTGAGGGGTTGCTACTATTACGCCGTCACCTTCAAAAACTATTTTCTTTTCTTTTATTATTACGCTTCCATAAACTGTTTCTGGAATATTAAAAAGTACTGCTATCTCATTAAATGCAACAGTATTTATCTTTTTACTTTTTCCTTCTAGCATTATATATTCTTCTATCGTATATCTATTCTCACGTAAAAGCTCTAAGGCTTCTCTTATCTTTTCTGGTTTTACATCTAATAGACTTGATCTTCTGCCAAATTTTACTCCAACAATTGGCAAACCTTCTTTTACAGCTCTAAGTAATGTACCGTCTCCCCCTATTACAATAATTACATCCGCATCTTTTTCAGTAACTGTAAAACCTAATTTTTGAGCAAGCTCCTTAACGTAATTGCCAAACTCTATTGTTTCTGGAGAGTTTTTAGTAAATATTTTTACTCTCATTAAGTCTTTCTCCTCTATTCCGTTAAAATAGTTAAGGTTAGAGTAAATATTTTACTCTCATTAATCAGTTCAATCTCCCCTATATAGTTAAGCAACTTAATCTTGTAAATTTTCTGTCTCATTCCTTTATATATTAGTGTTACTCGAGGATAAGTACCGGATACAATTATTGTAGCTTTTCCATTCAATTTTATTTTAATTTTTTCATTAGGCCTTAGTAAAATTGTTTTTCTTGTAGCATTTTCTCCTACATATTCTATTCCAGCTATTATAAGTTTTCTATAATATTTAAGCCACATATTTATCAAAATAACAAATCCTATGAAATAAATTGTAATTATGATTGGTATGAAATCCATTCTTTACTCAATATAAACATATGTATTAGGGTTTAAGTAAGTTTAAATAGCACATACAAAATAACATTATTGGTGAATCTGTTTTGAGTGAATACGACATCGTTATAATTGGTGGAGGTCCAGTAGGACTTTATGCAGCATTTTATGCAGGATTAAGAGATATGAAAACTTTAGTGATAGACGCACAAGACGAACTAGGTGGGCAGTTAGTAACATTATATCCAGAAAAGATGGTCTATGATGTAGGTGGTCATCCGGGGATTAGAGCATACGAGTTGGCTCAAAAACTAATAGAACAAGCAAAAATGTTCTCTCCAGACATCAGGCTTAAAGAATGGGTAGATATGATAGAAAGGACGCAAGACAACATGTGGATAGTAAAGACAGATAAGGGCAATGCGTTTAAGACAAAAACAATTCTTATTGCTGCTGGAATTGGTAGGATACTTCCATCTAGATTAGGAGCGAAAGGCGAACTAGAATATGAAAATAAAGGGGTATACTATACAGTAAGGAGGTTAAAAGATTTTGAAGGTAAAAGAGTATTAATTGTAGGAGGAGGAGATACTGCAGTAGATTGGGCACTAAACCTGGCTCCTATAGCTAAATCTGTTACATTAATTCACAGAAGGGATCAGTTTAGAGCACACGAAAGAAGTGTCAAGCAGCTGTTCCAAGTAGCAACTGTTTATGTATGGCACGAATTAAAAGAAGTAAGAGGTGATGGGACTAAAGTTACACAAGCAGTTATATTCAATAATAGAACTAAGGAAGAAAAAGTTCTTGATGTCGATGCAATAATATTAAGTATAGGTTTCAAGGGAGATTTAGGCAATATGCCAAAATGGGGACTGAATATGAAAGGTAACAATATAATAGTTAACGCGAGAATGGAAACCAATTTACCTGGCGTATACGCAGCTGGCGATATTGCATTACAAGAAGACGCTCCAAAGCTAGCGTTAATGGCAATAGGTTTTGCACAAGCTGCTATAGCAATTAGTGTAGCTAAGAAATACATTGAACCAACAGCCTCACTATTCGGAGGATATAGCTCCTCAGTAATGGCAGACAAGTTAAAGAAACAAGCATAAGAAATGGTATGTATAAAAATAGAGAAAGAGAAATCATTAGAAGTTATTCGTGAATTAATTAATAACATAAAATATATTTTTTCTGATAAAAATTTTATTTACATAGAACTTGATGATTCTATTTCTCTTCAAGATAAAAATTTAGAGCTTGTTGAGTGTTCTAGAATAGAAAAAAGAACACCAAGACTAAGTGACATATTCCCTGGTATTAGAGGTTTTTATTTGCTAGGTGACATTCTTCTTATTACTCCAAAAAAAGAGATAGACAGAACTCTTTTAGCAAAAGTTATATTGAAAATGAACCCTAAGGTAAAAACTATATTTTTAAGGAAAAAAGTTAGCGGTGAGCTAAGAATAAATGAGCTAGAATTCTTAGGTGGGGAATATAAAACATCTACTATATATAAAGAGAATGGAATTAGCTTTTATATAGATATTAGCAAAGTTTATGTAAACCCTAGCTTATCTACAGAAAGAGCTAGGACTGCTAACGAAATAGAATGTCTAGGTACAATTTTAGATGCGTTTTGCGGTTATGGGGCATTTACCTTATATTTATTGAGAAAATGTAATTATGTTGTTGCTGGTGATTTGAACATAGAAGGCTTATATATGCTAAAAAAATCCATATCGTTAAATAGAACGAAAGGGAGCGTTGACATTGTTCAATATGACGCTAAGTTTTTGCCATTTAGAGATAAAAGTTTTTATTTAGTAATTGCTGATAATCCTACTTTAATAACAGAATTTAAACAAGAATTGTGTAGAGTTGGAAAAGAGATAATTTTCTATATTCTTAGTAAAGATGAAAATGAGGCTAAGGAGAAATTAGGAGAAGGGAACTGGATTCCCGTTAATGAGTATTCTAAAGATTTTAGAATCTTCAAGGGGAGAGTCAGATGCAATTACATAAGCAATTAGCTCAGTTTCTTCATTTTTTAGTTCATTTACCATGTCTCTCCTTATATCCCTAGCTGACTTGTCTGCTTTAATCATTAAAGTTGCATCTGATATAAAATCTGATTTTCTAACTATTATTTTCTCTTTATTCTCTAGAGTTAATCTAGGATCCCCTTTTCCGTGAATAATTTCAATCTTGTCCTTTACTTTAAGTATCAGATATACGTGAGCCCCTTTCTTGATTAATTCTTTAACTTCAGGCGATAAGTCATAAACGGCTTTGTTGCTCCCAATCCCAACTATACAGTCCCCTCTTGGGGTGAGGAAATTATCTTTAGTAATTTCTAGTGTGCTCTTATGCGTTGCTTTAACATTTTTATGTCCATGAGCTTTTATTATATCAATCGCTAACATCTTTTTTCGCTAGTATAAATGTAAATCCTCGCACTTCAATAAGTTTTGCCCCAGCAAGTTCAGCAACTTTTTTAGCAAACTCCCTTTTATCATCCACATCTATTCCTATTTTCACTTTAACTACTTTGTGATCTTCTAGTCTTCTTTTTATTTCATTAATTACCCCTTCAGTAATCCCCTTCTTACCTATTCTTACGTCTGCATGTTTAGCTTTTGCCATCTTTATTAGCTGTTTTAGGCTGTAATTTGTATCTTCTTGTCCAGCCACAGTATAGACATGTTCTCACTAAGATTTTATTTTTTATTCTTCTCCTTTCTGTTATTCCAACAATTAAAGGTGTGAAGCATTTTCTGCAGAACATCCTTTTGTATTCTAAAGGGATTTTAAAGCCTATTTTGCGCGAATAAAGCAATGCAAGCTTAATATATCTTCTTGCTAGCTCTATGTCATTATTTTTTGTAAGCTCTACTGCTAGTCTAATTAATTGGATGGCCCTCTTTTTATAAATCTTTACATTTTTTACTCTTTTCATTATCATTAACCTCATGATGAGGATTAACCTTATACTACTTGACTCTTCCTTAGAATTAGTTCCAAAGGAAATTATAAAACATCCTGCTGTGATAAAAAACGCTAGAAGACGTGGTAAAAAACCTGAGCATACATTACTAGACGTATCTTTGCACTATTATGCAATGAAAAATTTACAAAATAAAGAAAAAAGAGGAAGACCGGATATAGTGCATTTTGCTATGCTTATGTTTTTAACGGAACAAAGTGAAATAAAAGGAGATTTCTTTATACATACTATAGACGGTAAAATCATTAAAGTAAGTAACAAAATGAGACCTCCAAAAAACTATAATAGATTTATAGGATTGATGGAACAGCTGCTAGTTTATGGCAAAGTTCCGCCAGGAGAAAATGAAAAATCATTAATGGAAGTGACAAATATTAAACTTAAAGATCTTAAAGAAAAATACAAGTTGGCAGTATTGAGCGAAAATGGAGAAAGAGTGAAACCAGAAGAATTATGTAACTTAGGTGAGAATTGGTTAATTGGTGTTGGTGCTTTTCCTCACGGAGACTTTTCTGAGGAAGTGAAAAGTTTAGCTGATCGGTATTTTTCTATTAGTAGCTATAAGTTAGAAACTCATCAAGTAATTTGCAGACTTATTTCAGCTTGTCTTCAGCAATTAAATTGGCCTTAAATTTAGGACAGTCAACTTTATATCGTAAAATTAATTTACGGACTAGCTATTATTTTAGAAGTGAAATGATTATTGCTGTAGGTTCAACAAATAAGGTTAAGCTCGAAGCAGTGAAAGAAGCAATTAGGATTATTGGTATTAATGCAGAAGTTATAGGTTTAAATGTGGACTCTGGTGTTCCTCCTCAGCCTTTTTGTCATGAAACTTTTATAGGGGCTAAAAATAGAGCATACAATGCTTTAAGAATTACTAAAGCAGATTTAGGCATTGGAATAGAGGGCGGAATATGCACATATGAAAATAGATATCTTGCTTTTGCAGCAGTTTATGCAGTAAATAAGGAAGGAATAGAGAATTTCTCTTTTTCAATGGCATTCTCTTTACCTGCTTCAATGGTAAAGTATATACTTGATGGAAAAGAATTAGGCGAAGCTACCGACCTGGTATTTTCCACAAAAGGTAGTAAACAAAAAGAGGGTGCAATAGGTTACCTAACAAAAGTAATCACCAGAAAAGACCTATATGTGCAACCTGTAATAGCTGCATTGTACCCGTTTTATAATAGGGTAGAATAATGGAATTTATCATTTTACCATATTTAGGAATAGTTTACCTATCTCTGCTAATTTTACTGTTTCGTGTTCATGAGGTCTAGGAACAGAAGCTAAATATACTCCGTATTGCTCCCTTTTTCCATCTTCAGTAGGTTCTCCATATGGTGAAAATACTATGAAATCATCAACCTTAAGTATAATGTCTTTAACTAATTCATCTACTGCCCTATATATTTCACATTTGTCCTTCCCATTTTGAGTTAAGAATCTGTCTATCGAATTTACGCTTGCTATAACTGGTTTGCTATCAATATATTGAAGTATAGTCTCTTTTACTTTCTTTATTTCTTCTTCAACTGTAACCGATGTATCATAAGGTAAACTAACTTCGCCATATGTAGGATTAGTAATAGGTATGTTAATAGCTACAGAGCTAGTCATTTCAACTAGTTTCAGCTCAGGGACTTGAGTAAGAAAACCTTCTATTTTCTCACATTCCATTTGAAGGACACTTAGCCATGATGGCGCTGGGTGATAATTAAGGTCTTTATTTGCTACTACCCCCCTAAATGTACTATTAAAGAGCATAAATAGAAACCTAGGATTGCATTTCATAAAACTAGAATAACTGAGTCCTGGAATGCCTAAAAGAATAGGTTTCACTTTACTCACCTAATAAACTTCTTATCCTAACCTCTATCTCCTCTCTTGGTACAGCACCTATAACCGCATCTACGGGCTCTCCATCCTTAAAGAATATTACCGTGGGCAAACTCATCACTCCATATCTTGCTGCTATATCTGGATTCTCATCAGCGTTGAGTTTTCCAAATCCTACCTGTGGGTAATCCTGAGCTAATTCTTCAATTATTGGGGCTAATATGAAACACGGCGCACACCATTCAGCCCAAAAATCAACAACTGCAATTTTATGCGAAGCTATGAAAGAATCAAAGTTTTGGCTATCTAAATGGACCACTTCACCTCTTTTAACTTGTTTTTGTTTTGCTTTTTGCAAAAGCTTTTTTGCCTTTTCCTCTAAAAGTTTCTCTAATTCGGGATCTCTCTCAGCACTCATAAGTATTTTTTAGCTCTTCCTCATTTAAAAAGTTTATTATATTATATGTTTAATAAATAATTTATGGCTGATATAACTATAATTGGTGCCGGAATTGTTGGGCTTTTAGCGGCTAAGCTATTTAAAGGTAAAGCCGAAATTTTTGAGGAAAAAACAAAGATAGAGCAACTTAATTCAAATGCAAGTCTCTGGACAATTATTCCCCCTTTATGTGGGAATTATCTTAATGAATGCGAAGAAGCAATAAGTTTTTATGAAGACCTTGGTAAAAAGTACAACGTATACCACAAAAGAACATATACTCTTACGGATAAGGAATTGGGCGGAACTGAAGTAAGCGAAAGTGAAATTCGGGAGTTAGAACCTAATCTAAGGATAACCACTAAGTTAAGAAAAATAGAAAAGACTATGTTTATTGAAGGAGAAGAGCTTATTGCAAAAATAGCCTCAGAACTAGACATACATTTTGGTAAAAAGATAGCGAAGCTAGGAGCATCTAATAACGAAGTTAAATACATAGAAACGGATTCTGGAGAAAGAATAAATGTAGAGAGACTAATTATTGCTGCAGGCTATTGGACAAATAACTTAGTGCCGCTGGACCTTTCTCCGTTTAAAGGACATTTAGTTATAGCAAAAAGCCCCTACGACCTTACTGGGATAATTTTCTATAAAGGAAAAATTGTAGTAAAAGGTAAAGAAAATGTGTACATTAACGCTGACTCAGAAAAAGATTCTTCTCTATCAATAAATTATGATATAGTAAAGGATCATATTACGGTTACATCGCAGATCTTTCCAATATCCACTTCTAATATAAAAATCAGAGTGGGGATTAGAAGTGTTTCTGGTGATGGCGAGCCTATAATAAAGCAAATTTATAAGAATGCGGTAGTTATAACTGGGTATAGGTTCGGATTCGCATTAGCCCCCTATATGGTAAATAGGGCATTAAAAATAATTGAAGGTGTTTAAATGGATATAAGGGTCATTTATTCAATTTCGGATCCAGTAGGCAGGACAATAAAGAAACTTGGATATAAGTTTGAGGAAATAGAAGAAGATGTAGTAGATTTCAGATATGAGAAAGGAGACGTAGTAGTAATTTTCTCTAGGCATGAAAGTTCTGCTAAAGTTCCTACTTTGACTGTTCATCACCCTGGTAATCCCTCAGACAAGACTATGGGGGGTGAACCAAGAAAACTTGCTTTTTCCTTTCCCTCTCTTTTAACTTCAATATTTAGAGAAATAAAAGCTATAAACATTGAAATTCAAAAAGCAATAGAAGCTACACATCACGGCCCCACGTATCAAAAAGTCCCTATTATTTTTGTCGAGGTTGGTAGCTCGGAAGAATATTGGACAAATGAGAAAATAGTTAAGGAACTAGTTGAGGCAACATTAAGAGGGATAGACAAATACACTAATATACATTGCGAAAATAGGATTGTAGGTTTTGGTGGTCCTCATTATGCTCCTTATTTTTCTCAATTAGCAGAAAAGGACTGCATAGGCCATATAATTTCTAAATACTACCTAAACGAGCTTTCCGATGATGTAATTTTACAAACTATAAATAAGTCAATAGAAAAAATTAATGAAGTAATTTTTGATAATGTAAACCTAAAAATAAGAGAGAAAATAATTTCTGTTTTGAAAAATTATAATTTAACGTTTAAGTCTAGATAATAAATCGCTAGTTAATATTGGGGCTCCTATAGTTAGTATTTCACAATCAGTGACTTTTTTGCAATCTACAAGAGTTATACTTGCATTTGGAATGCGTAATCCCCATGCAGAAATTTCATCTAAATTTAAGATATAAGATAAGAACGCTTTAATTAGGTCGTGATGCGTAACTGCAACTATTGTTGAAGCCTCTTGGCTCAGTACTGAATTCACAAAGTCTATCATTCTCTTTTTTAATAATTCCCATGATTCCAGACCCTTTACATCTTTTCTCTCAATGAGCAGCTTCAGAAACTCCTCTTGGTTTACTTTCTTATTATTAAGTTCTCCTAGTCCTCTTTCTCTTAACCTTTCATCAACTATTGGTGATATGCCCAGTACTTCTCCAATTATTGTGGCTGTTTGATACGCCCTTAGCACTGGGCTGGTATATATTCTGTTAGGGCTAATTTTTTTCAGTTCATTAGCAGCATTAAGAGCTTGTTTTCTTCCTTCATCAGTCAACGGATAATTATCTATGTCATCGGATAATATTCTATTCACATTAGCTACTGATTGCCCGTGTCTTACGAAGGCTATTAAAGTCACAGTAGGTTTTTCCTTGCAAATCCTAATATTATTATCGATCGTAAGAAAGGCCTTAAAATTTCATGTCTTGAATATAAAAGAGGTATAAGGGCATTAACCATATATGCCCTATACGTATACGTAAAAATCTACAGATACAGAGTGCCGTAATTATTGTGGGGTTTCAATTAATAAAATTTTTAAGTGTTAGAATTCATTTTTAAACTAATGATAATATTCTATGCAATAGGTGAAAGAGAAAGAGCAAAAGAGCTAGTTAAAATAATAACGAAAACTAGATGGAAGACGGTATCTAAGCATGCCATAAAGATTTCTAGTTCTTCAATAGGCGCTTCCGTAGTACTATTTAAACCAACTAAGGCTGGTCTAGCTGTAGCTTTTTGGCTAAAACGAAAAGCAGAAGAACTCGGTATGGTAGCACTTGTTGGATGGTTCACAGAGATTACAAAAATTCCTCCAGATGTAGAAGAAGCTGTAAAGACGGATTTAAATAAGCTTCTTATGAAACAACTTGAGGTGCAATGGTCGCCCGAATTGTCTCATTAGATATCTGCACTATCTCATCGCTCTTAGTTATTATAACATAATCTACTAAGCCATTCAGATACTTTAGTAGCTTTTCAAATCTTCTTTGATCAAATGCCATAAAGGATTCGTCAACTATAAAGTAAGGAGATCTAAAGTATTCTTTTAATGCTACTAAGACTAAGATTAGCGCTAACGTAATCTTTTCAGAGGATGAAAGTTTTTTAATTTCTAGTTGAGCTCCTTTTCTTTTTACTATGAGTCTATAGTTATTATCAATTTCTGCTGTGAAATCAAATTCTAATTCCTTAAGCAGTGAAGAGGCCAACTCGCTGAATCTTTCCCTGATTACTGTTAATCTCCTTATATATTCTCTTTCAAGCTCATCTATCTGTTTGCTAAACTCTTCTATTTGATTCTGGATAATTGTCATTTCTTCCAATATCTTGCTTGAAACACCAAGCGTTTGTAACTGATACTCTAAATCTCCTCTTCTCTTTTCTAGTTCTCTTATCTTTTTATCAATCTCGGATTCGCTACTTTCTATCATATAAGATTCTGTTATCTCGTTTATTTTCTCCTCCAATTCTTTTATCTGTCTTTCAAGATCTGATATTTGATGATTTAGCAGCTCTATTTTTCCAATTAGACTTTCTTTTTGGGCCTCCTTCTCAGCTAAAATTTTTTCATTTCTTTCTATTTCTTTAAGTTTGCTTTCTAATTCATTTTTCTTTAAAATCATTGAATTGTATTCATTTAATATTTGAGTTTTTAATATATTTACACTTTCTATTTCTTTTAATATTACATCCATTCTTACTTTCCAAATTGATGGGTCTACTTTGCTTCCACATACATGACAAACAGTTGAATGCTCTCTATCTGCCTCCCTTATTTCCTCCAAGATTCTATTTAAGACTCCCATCTCTATCTCGATTGAATTTCTTTTAGAAGATAACTCCTGAAGTTTTTTATCTATCTCAATTATTTCATTTCTAATTTGCTCTTTAATTATGGGGTTTGTCTTTTCCTTTAGTTCTTCTATTTCTTTATTTAATTTTTCTAATTTGGCTAGATTATCTTTAAGTTCCTTCTTTTTAGCATCAACCCTGCTTTTTAGTTCATTTAACCTATTTTGCCTAGTTAAGATTATGCTTTGAGTCGTGTTTAACCTTACATTTTTCTTTTCTCTTTCTAGCCTTTCTATTTCACTATTAATTTTAGCTAGTTCTGCCGTTAGATCTTTAATTTCTTGATATTTTGCTGATAATTCGCTATATCTATTTCTTAATTCCTCCAATTTCTTTTCTAAGTCCTCTTTTTTAGCTTTTATCTCCTGTACTTTAGAAGTCTTTGAGATAAACCACTCTATGTTTTCATCTCCCATCATTATTCTGGCTAGCAATTGATTTTCTGGCGAGAAGTACGATAGTAATAATGCTCTATCATCATCCATTATTAAGTTTTTTTCTTCCTCTATTCTATTTTTAATTCTCCTAAATCTTCTATAATATAGCTTTCCGTTTAATTCGACTTCTATGTAGCCTTCGTCGCTAAAGACATTTAGTAGATCTGCGGCTGTTATTGACGAAGTCAATAGAGATACTAAGGCTCTAGTTAAAGATGTTTTTCCATATGCGTTAGGAGCCTTATATACTGTTATTCCTTTCTCTAAAGAGAGAGAAAGCTCTCTAGTTATGCCTCCTAAGTTTGATATTCTAACCTTCATTAAGTATGCATTCGTTTCTGTCCTTAAAAAGTTTTTGCTATTTTAAATAATATAACTAAATAAAAACCTACTATTTTCATATGAATTTATTATTAGTATATAATAAAAATAAATTTTTTATTGAATTAATGATAGATTTATAACACTCTTAAGTTGTATAAAAATATAATATAAACAATATTAATTTACTTGTTAATATCTTATTTCTCGAATCCCTTTAAGTTAAGAGAAGCAAATCGGTACTCCCTGTTTAAGCTGGAGTTAAATTATTTTCCTTTATTTCTAAGTAGTTCTTACTATGAGAAAAGTAGTATTTGACACGGATACTGCTAGTGACGATGCAATAGCTTTAATGCTTGCACTAGATTTTTTTGAAGTAGTCGGTGTAACTGTTGTAGCTGGTAATGTTAGTTTTGAACACGAAGTAAATAATGCTTTATTTACACTAGAATATCTTGGGAGAAGTGAAGTTCCCGTATATTTAGGTTCAAGAAGGCCTATTTTAGGTCAATGGAGAACAGTTGAAGAAGTCCATGGAAAAAACGGATTTGGGGATTGGGAATACCCTAAACCTACAAAAAAACCAGAAAAAGAGTTTGCGCCAGATGCTATAATTGAGCTTTCAAAAGAATATGAAGGAGAATTAGAAATATTAGCAGTATCTCCATTAACCAATATTGCTTTAGCTTATCTGAAAGATCCTAAAATTAAAGATAGAATAAGAAAAATATGGATAATGGGGGGAGCTTTTTATAGGGGAAATACGACAGAAATAGCTGAGTTTAATTTCTGGGTAGATCCAGAAGCTGCTCAGATTATATTAAGCGCAGGTTTCGACATCACAATAGTGCCCTGGGAAGTAGCAGAAGATGCTGCAACTATAACTGATCAGGAATGGGAAATGATCAAAAAATTAGGCACTAGAAGGTCGGAGTTTTTTGTTAAGGTTAATCGAACTTTAAGAGAATACTCAAAATCAGTAGGTTCAAAAGGTAGCGTTCATCCAGATTCTTTAACGGTAACTATAGCTTATGATAACTCATTAATTTTAGAAGAAATAAGTAAATTAGTTAAGGTAGAACTATGTTCCTCTGCAAGAGGTGCCATGCTTATAGACTGGTATAATTTAGAAAAGAAAGGACCTAATGCAAAGATAGTAACTAAGGCAGATTCCCTTAAATTTAAGAAGTATTTGTTTGAGGCCCTTTCAAAATCTTAGAGCAATCAGCTATAGCTAATATATTTAGACTTTTTACTAAAATTCCCAATTTTTCTAATTCATTATACAAATTCTGAAGGTTTATGCTGTTCACATCTATTATTTGATTTGTATCCTCGCAATATACATGTATATGTAGATCCTTTCTTATCTCATACCATGTTACCCCATTTATTTCAAAAGAATTTAGTATACCTGCTTTAGTTAAGGAGTTCAGCGTGTTATATACTGTTGAAAGGCTTATGCTTGGTTCTGTTTTCTTTAGTTCATTGTAAATCTGCTCGCCACTAAAATGCCCTCCTTTATAGAGTATTTTGAGTATTGAAATTCTCTGCGGTGTAACTTTTAGATTATGCGCTTTTAGTAGGTTAGCTAATTCTATTTCCATCAAAAAATAACTATTATCACAAAGCAATTTAAAATTTCCTTCTGACGATTTGATATTTTCTAGCATAAAAAGATAAAAAAGGCTTTACCGATTTTCTTTTTATGAAAGTTTTAGTAGATATTGCAGTAGAACCTTTAGGTACTTCTTCACCAAGCATATCTAAATATGTCAAAAAAGTACTTGAGATACTAGAAAAAGAAGGAATCAAATATTACACTGCCCCCTCAATGACTACAATTGAATTAGACGACATTACTAAATTAGGATATCTCTTAAAAGAAATAGATGATGAACTAGAAAAGATGGGTGTGAAAAGAATCCTAACTTTGCTAAAAATAGATGATAGAAGGGATAAAGAAAATAGTATTGAGCGTATACTAGAAGCTATTAAAAAGTAAAATTTTAACCTTTTTCTTTTTCCTTTTTTCATTTATAAATTCTTTTACAATATTTGATTGATATTAGCTTTGTGATATATTTAAATCCAATTTTATTCATTTAATATCATTTTATCTTTCTAGTTTTTAGCGCAAGGTTAATACGGCAAGCAAATCCAAATCTTATCTTTGCTACGTTGTATCTTACTTAAAACTTGTAATTAGTTTTTTTGCGTACTTTTTTCTTAGCAATTTTTTATTATCAAAGGTTATGCCTGTAGTTACTTTCCTTAATCAAGGCTCGATGTTTTTCAGGCTTATATTAGCTAGTTAATCTTTTGAGATCAAACATAACCTCATTTGAGATTCTTTGTCAAGACCAGCTTTTATGTGTGACCAGCAGTTGTTGTCCAATTTTAAGTGCATTATTCATACAATTTTACAAATTTTGGCTCTCTAATTATATCTTCAAATAACTATACAAAATTTAAGTATGTAAAAGCTCAATTTATTAATTAATGGAGAGGTTTAGAGAAATTTTAATTGATATTGCGTTATCAAAGACCATTCCTAATTATCAAGATTTGTTAGATGAAGGGAAAAAGAGAAGGGACATCTGTGCGTACTTTGATGGAAAATATTGTAATAAATTTAAAGTGTCTAGGGGCAATGTCCCAGCAAGTTGGATAAGCAATAATAAAATGGTTCCTCATCCAATTATGTGCTTTGTTTGCCCTTATTTCTCTCTTAGGTATTATGAGGGTAAGCAAATAGAACTAGATTTATTTGACATTTTATTATATTATGAAGAACTTAAAGAAACCATAGAAAAAGAGCTAATTTTTATAGAAAATAAAATGAATGAGACTGGTTTTTCACTATTATTAAAAAGAAGAAGAGAGGAATTAATTTCATTGCTGAATGACGTTGTAACAAAAATAAAGGTATTAAAAGAATTAATAAAAATTTTTAGATGATGGAAATTTTTACCGATCCGCAAGGATATAGAAAATGGTATGAGCTTCATGAGAAAATTTATGAATCCGAAAAGAATTTAGTTGCAAAATTTACCCCTAAAGACTGTCTTGATATAGGAGCAGGTCCAGGCATATTCCATGAGGTATTTGAAGGAAACACAATATCTTTAGATTTTTCGATATTTATGCTAAAGGAAATTAAAAGAGATGAGGATAAGGTTTTAGCTGAGGCACATTATCTTCCATTTAGAGATAACGCAGTGAGATGCGCATTTGTGTCTGTAACTATATGCTTTTTGGAAAATATAGAGGATTTCTATAAAGAGGTTCATAGAGTAATTAAAGATAGAGTCATTACATGTTTCATTCCTCGCGATTCTAGCTGGGGAGAATACTATTACGCTCTTGGATTAAAAGGACACAAATATTATTCAAAAGCCAATTTTATACGAAAACAAGAATTATATGAGGAACTAAATAAATTCTTTAAGATTTCTAGAATAATGTCTACTCTGTTTATCTCTCCCAATGAAGAAGAGAGGGTTGAGGATGTAAGGAATGATGATTCTGGGTCGTTCGTATGTGTAGAAGCACTAAAATCTAAGTCTTTTTAAAATATTTCTTACTATTACTCTGACTATACAGCATCTTTTCAATTCAAGAAAGAATCCGACCCCTCACTCATTGAAAGGCTTTATAGCCTCTCGTGAGGGTGATCCTGCCGAACCGCATTAACTTATATTATTCTAAGGATAATAAAATTTAATGAAAACGTACCGGAATTTTATTAAAGGATTCCTAGCCCCTTTTATGCTAAGCAAAAATATTATTGCATCACGGCCAGTTTTTTAGTGACTTTGCAATACAATATTATTTACTTTCTTCTTTTTATTTATGTGAGCAAAGCTACTAATAATCTATGGTTTTTAATATTTACATCTAATTTACATAAGCTAGAAATACTTTCAGCAACTGCTAATTTTTCAGCTTGAATCTAGGAGAGCTGATTAGGCCACCACTCGCTAGTTATTTTCTTAATATTGAGTATTTGCTGAATTCTTTCTCTATCTTGTCTTGTTATTTTTACATCAGTATGCACCTTTAGAAGTGGATATGGATATCCCCTAATGCTTATTGTTGATAAAAGATCAACAATTTTTTCTATGTCATTAGTAAACATGTCAATCTTTAGCACTCTTCCGCCCTTGCTTAATCTGACATAAGATGAGTAATATTTCATGTTATCCAATTTTTTTGTTGCCATTAAAGAGAGCAGGTTCTTTCCATTAATTGACTTTTCTAAAGGTTTTGTATATCCAGTTTCACTAGTAAGCGTATCCAATAATGCTATGTCACTTATATTTTCGTCAAATAACTCTGTTGACCTACTATTCTTTGCTATCCAAAGTAATTTGTCTTTATATTTTTCTATTAAATGTGAGATAACAACGTGGTTTTCCGCTATTAAATATTTATGCATAAGTGCTTCGTTAGACTCTTCAAGAGCATATATCTTATCGTTATTTATATCTATATCATCAAGAGTAGAGTCTTTCTCCTTAAATTCGCGATCCCCTATCTTTTTTGACAAACTTCCATCTAATAAAATGTAGTCCGCTTCATTTCCATATTTATAAGCTAGTTTTAGCTCTAAAAGTTGCATTATTAGTGAAACTAATTCTTTCGCAGCATCTCCTGACTTTAATTTTAAAACACCTATAAATCCTCTGGCATCTAGTTTAGTAATTTTATACCCTTCAGCCTTTATTACTTCAGCGTCAACTACATATAGTGTTCCTGAACGTAAATCCTTTACCCATTCTCCTCCGTCTATTGCAATAAACTTCCCTGTAGCTTCTTTTGGGCTATATTTTACCCATTTTTCTTTAACCTTTTTTTCTATCTCTAAGTTTCTAATGTCATCTAAAAACTGTAGTTGCTTTTCTATTTCCGCTTTATTTGAGACAAGTTGCTCATAAATTTCTTTGATCAATATTGCTCACCTCCTCTATTACTTTACTCGAATCTCCTCTTTTTTCTACTCTTATCACATAATCAGCAGCTTGTAAAAGCTCTTCGTCATGAGTCACAACAATAATTTGTGGTACAACCTCTGTAGTAGATTTAATTATATCTATCAACTCTCTTTTCCTATATTCATCAAGGTTTACAGTTGGCTCGTCAAGAATTATAAAGCCAAGGTCATTCATTAAGGATTTAGCTATAGCTAGCCTAAGGGCTATTGCAATAGATACCCTTTCTCCACCGCTCAGCATATTAATATGAAGCTTTTGCCCTGTAGGTGTATAGGCATAAATTCCATTTTTCTCATTAAAGTTGAGCTCTACCATTGTGAAAGATAAGTCAAACTTAGATAAAATCTCGTTGAGTTTGTTTTCTATTATTCTCTTCACTGTACTCATCAAATAAGCTTGCAATCTTTTCTCTGATAGTGCATCCCTTAATCTCTTAACTTTGCTGTAAGCTTCCCTTAACTTCTGTCTTCTCTTTAATTCATTTTCATATTCATTTATTTTCTGCTCCAGTGCCTTAATGTCACTTTCTAAGATCTCTATTTTTCCCTTTATTTCTCGTTCTTCTGCTGTTAACTGATTTAATTGTTTCTCTACGCTTTCTTTCTCCTCACGCAACTTATTGAATTCCTCTTCGTTAAAGCCTAGCGAGTTTAATGCTTGAATTAAATTTTCAAGTTCTTTCAAATCTTTCTCTAATTGTTTCTTCTTCTCTTCTATTAAAGCCAGCCTGCTTTCAAGTGTTTTAAGTAAAGCCTCTTTATTTTCTAATTCCTTGATTTTTTCATCAATTTTCTGTATCTCTTTATTTATATCTATTTGTTCGTATTCACTTACCTCTTTTGTCAGTTTTTCAATCTCTTTCTTAGTTTCTTCAATTTTCTCCTCAAGTTCCTCAATTTTCTTCTCGTCAACATCGGAGTATTTCAAGTATTCGTCGTATTTCGGTTTTAGCTCCTCAAGTCTTTTACTTAGCTTTTCATATTCATCGTGGTACGTTATTAGCTCTTTTCTCTTTTCTTCAAGTTCTTTTACTTTTTCAATTAGCTCATCTAACTGTTTCTTTAAGCTAAGATGCTCTGATAGTTTCTTGCTCAAATTTTCTTTTTCTCTTCTTTTTCTATCTAACTCTTTATTCACATTGTCAATCTCTTCATTAGTCCTGTTTAATAAAACAGTGAGCTGTTTAATCTTTCCACTTATCTCAGTTAATTGTCCTCTTATCTCATCTTTTATCTTTAGTTTGTGATTTTCATCAAGTTCTCTACCACAAACAGGACATCTATTGCCTTTTACTTCGTCAAGGTTTGAAAGTATTCTTTCTAGTTCTTTCATTTGCCCTCTGAGCTCTCCATACTCTTTGTTTAATTCATTTTTCTTATTTTGTAATTCCTCATATTTTTTGATTAGTCCATCAATTTCTTGATCGAGTCTGGCTAAGTCCTCCTCCTTTACTTCATAACTCATTTTTCCCTGAATCTCCTCTATTTGTTCTTTTATGTTTTCTATTTGTGCAACTATCCTATTATATTGATTTTCTTTTTCCTTGAGATCATTTAACCTACTAGAAACCTGTAAATATTCCTCATAGGCAGCCTTGTTCTCATTTTTCTTCCTCAGTTTCTCCTTAAGTTCTGTTAGTGTTGTAATGTCTATAGCTAAAGTTTTTTCTCTGTCTCTCTTCAGCTCTATCTTCCCTTTTATCTCAATTAACCTCTCTTTATCTTTTCTTAGCTGATCTAACTGCTTGACCTCTTTCTCTAAAGCTTCTTTCTCTTTCACTATTTCTTGTTCTTCAGCTACCTCCCCTTTTAACCTCTCAATCTCTTTCTGCAATCTATCCACTTCGGATATCAGCTGAATGTACTTCTTCTCTTTTTCTTCTTCTTCTTTTACTTCCTCTTCTAGCTCCTTTAATCTGCTTTCAACCTCAGTCTTTTCCTTTAACAGCTCATCTAATTTCCCCTTCAAATTTGCTAGGTCTTGTTCTTTCTTCTTCTTCTCAGTTTCAGTCTTTTTTCTCTCGTCTTCTATTCTGTCTAGCATCCTTAATTCTGTTTCAATCTCCACCTCAACATCTCTTAATGGTCCCCTCGAATCTCTTAACTCTTCTATTTTGTCAATTTTAAGCACTTTCTTTATCGTGTCTGGCAAATCATCAAAAACGCTTTCTATTTTGCCCTGCCCTATTATGACTGTAGATTCTAGTGTAGTCTTATCTAAACCTAAAAGCTCTTCAACTTTGTCTGTTACGCTTGTTGCACCTCTTGCAATTGTGCTTCTTTTATTATTTTCGATAACTTCTGAAATTGTATCTTCTGTAGTTCTATTTGCCAGATTCCTCTTTATGACATATGTTTTCCCTTTATCATAAAGCTCCAAAACTACGCTTGCTGTAGAAGCGCCCCTCCTTATAATATCTTCTTGTTTCCTTACTCCTCTTAATGTATCTCTAAAAAGTCCAAACATAATTCCATCTATAATTGAGCTCTTACCAGCACCATTATGCCCTACTATAACGTTAACATTGCCTTTGAACTCTATTTCAGACTCTCTATGGCTTAAAAAGTCCTTTAATTCAATTTTCTTTATTATCATTTCCTATACCCAACATTTTTCTTAGTTCGCTTTTTACATACTCTTTATCTTCAGAATGCTTTATTATATCTAATATTATATTTGCCTCGTCTTTAGTAAACCCTTCCACTTTCACTAAATAATCTATTATTAGGTTGTCTATTCGCGTATCACTAGGCACTTCTATGTTCTTCTCTTGTTGACTCTTAGTTTCATTTTTATATATTCTTACTAATGAGGCAAACTGCTTTAAGGTTTCCAATTTTCTATTTAGGTAATCTTTAGGTAAGTTAATCCCTTTTAAGACTATATGGATTATTGGCTTAGGTTCTTTAAGCTGTCGCAGTTTATCTGAAACCCTTTTTATTTCTTCGTCCAATTTAGTAGTGTCTATCTCTTCTACGAACTGCTTTCTTATCTCAATGTTAATTCTTTGAATTTCTGGCGATTGTTTTGAGAAATCAATTAAAGTGGCGCCTTTTCCGTACTTTTCATATCCCTCTATTTCTTCCTCTCTTATTATATCTGGGGAACCTGCTACCTCTAAGATTCTTCCTCCATCAAGTATAATTTGCACTCTAGTATGGAAATGACCTACTGCATAATATGAGAAATCTTTGGGCAAATCTCCAATTTCAATTTGCCATGCCCCTTCATAGGGTAAAATTTCTTTAAGTCCTTGATGGAGCAATAGAATGCTCTTTTTACCTTCAGGTTTCAAAGTTGAAAGTCTTTGCTTTAGTGCGTGCTTAGCTAAGTTAGGTATATGAGATATACCATAAATGTACACGTCACCTACAGTATATTTGATGTTATCTAAATATAGAAATTTAATGAGTTCGAGCTCTTCTAGGAGTTTTTGCGGATAAAGTGATTGACTCTTTTTTGGGGTATCGTGATCCCCTGCTATCACTATAAAGGGTATGTTGTGTTCTTTAAGCCTCTTTAAAGCTTTTACTGCTTCATATTCTGCCCTATTTGGTGGATCATTAACATCAAACAAATCTCCTGTGTGAATTATTGCGTTTACATGTTCTTTGATTGCAATGTCAATTAACTGATTAAAAACTTCATAAAGATCTTTTTCTCTAAACTCCTGACCATATTGTCTTTTACCTAAATGCGTATCAGATATATGTAAAATTTGCATTCACTGTACACCCCAGTTTAATATATCGGTGTTCTCTTCTACCTCCTCTTTTGCCTTTTTCCATTCTTCAAGCAAATCTGGGTCGCTTCCGGCCAACTTTCCTTCAAACCTATCTATTTTCACAATTGCAGGTATTCTAACAATATTTCCTACAATTACTGCTTCTCCAACATCTAAAGATGATAAGCCTTCGACTAAATCTTCGCTTAAATTGTCGCTTGCCTCTAAAATATATTTCTTGTCTGAAGGCTCAATCATCTTAAGAATTATCTTATTTGTCATTTGGCTTAAGATATTTTCATCTATTCCTTTAGGTCTTTGACTCACAATAACTAGGCCAACGCCAAACTTTCTTCCTTCTCTAGCTATTCTTCCAGCCCAATATTTAGTTAATGTATTGTTCTCTTTTGATAGCAATACATGTGCTTCTTCTATGACTAGAATTACTGGAAATCTAAGTCCTCCTTTTCCTTTCACTTTATTTTCTTTTCTAGCAGTTAAAATCCTTCTGAGATAATGAGATACTAAAGCATCTATACCATCTTCATCTAGTGAACTTAAATTAACTACATTTACCTTGCCTAGTTGTATCCTCTCTACAACATCTCCAGTAGTAAAATCAATTATTTCGCCATATCTATCGACGAAATCTTCAATTTTGTTTATTACTTCTTCTCTGCTATCCTCTTCTTTTCTACGGCTTACTTTTTGAGTTTTTACTTTCTCAATCAAGTAAGTTGCAAAGTTTTTGTTCAAATCATTATAATCTATGCCGCCATTGCTTATTTTTTGTTTAATTTCTTCAATAAATTCTCCGAATGCTCTCCTTAATATTCTATATTGAATGACAGCATTTCCTCTAATTTCCAGTAAAGTTGCGAACTCTGCAGGAGTTAGATATAAGGGATTTATCTTTGGCTCTATGTTATTCAAGTTTCTAATTTCACTCCCATAGTACTCTCCGTGGTAATCAAAAATTAGGACGGATCCATTCCGCTCAGCAATCCTTGTTGCAAGGACAGCTACAGTGTTAGACTTTCCAGCCCCAGTAGCCGCAAGTATAGCAAGATGTCTAGTTAAAGGTCTTACCCTTATTCTCACCTCTATATCCTTGCCTATTAGCTTCCCTATCCTAATCTCACCATCAGAGAATATCTTTCTTAGTTCATCATCTGTTGCTAATCTCACTGGTGTACCAGCTACTGGTGGAAGATCAGGCTGAGCTAATTTGTCACCATCAATTTTACAAAGAAGTTTCACTTTAGCCTTCATATAGATCGGTATGTTATTTCCCATTTTTTTAACTCTCTGAACTACCTCTACATCATTCAAGTTATCGTCTAATAGGGGGCTTCCGGTAGTTACTAGTGTAACAAGGCCAAGTACTTTTTCTTTTTCATACTCTAAAATTACATAATAACCAGCCCTAACTTTTTGCTCTAAAAGAACAGTAGCTTCTTGTGTAGTAGCAGAACCAATTACATAACCAATAATTGTCATATAAAGTAATTTTGAGCTTGATAAATTAAGCTATTCGATACAAAATGAGGTAATACCAAAAAATGGCTTTAAAGCAAACTTACTTCTTTTTATTTAGCTCTAATAATTTTCGCTTTTTATTTTATATTAGCATACTGTATATGTTATGATTACTTTTTCCAAATATTAATTAAAATATAAAATAAAAATCTTCATTATTTTATTTTCAATAGATAATTTTCTTAGCTCTTTGTTCTTAGAAAAAGATAATAGCACCAAACACAATATTTATAAAGAAAGTGATGAGTGACTTCAATGCAGATTGATGAAGAGGTAACCCGAAACTGAAATAAACTTTCTCTCTATCTTTATACTTATGATAGATACAAAAAGAATGCGCGCATTAGAAATAAATAGCGAAGCCTTTGGAGTACCTACTCTTTTATTAATGGAAAATGCAGGAAGAAGTGTAAAAGACGAGATATTAGCCAGAGTGAAACCTAGAGATGCTGTAATATTTGTAGGTCATGGCGGGAAAGGAGGCGACGGGCTAGTAACTGCAAGACATTTAGCTGGTGAAGGAGTAAAAGTTAAAGCAATTATCTTAGGTGAAAACAAACACCAAGATGCAGTCTTTAATTATAATGCGATATTAGATATGGATTATTCTGTTGAAATTCAAGAGATCAAAGACGTTAGTGAATTAACCCCTGTTCAGGCTGACGTTTTAGTTGATGCAATGCTAGGAACAGGATTCAGAGGAAAGCCCAGAGAGCCATTTGCGACAGCAATAAGAGTTTTTAACGAAAGTAAAGGGTATAAAGTTTCAATAGATGTGCCTTCTGGTATAGATTCTGATACTGGAGAAGCGCCAGGGGAGTACGTAAAACCAGATTTAGTCGTAACATTTCACGATATAAAGAAGGGGCTTCTAAAACACAATTTTAATGTTGTAGTTAAGAAAATTGGAATCCCCCCAGAAGCAGAAATTTATGTAGGTCCTGGAGACGTTATTGTGAATATCAAGAAAAGAGATTTTAATTCTAAAAAGGGAGATAATGGAAGGGTTCTAGTCATTGGTGGTAGTTACACATTTACTGGTGCACCAACATTAGCAGCATTAGCAGCATTAAGAACTGGGGCAGACTTAGTTTATGTCGCTGCTCCAGAAGAGACAGCAAAAATAATAGCTGGTTATTCACCAGATTTAATAACTATAAAGCTTAGCGGAAAGAACATTTCTCCAAAGAATTTTGAAGAGCTTAAGCCCTGGATAGATAGGGCTGATGTAGTTATTATTGGCCCTGGTATGGGTTTGGAGGAAGAAACTGTTGAAGCCTCAAAAATAATAGTGAACTATTTGAAGGAGAAAAATAAGCCTGCTGTCATTGACGCTGATGCTTTAAAGGCAATTTCCGGTTTTACTTTATACCCTAATGCTGTTATTACTCCTCATGCAGGAGAATTTAAGATATTCTTTAAAGAGGAAGCAGAGAAAGATATTAGAAAAAGAATAGATCAAGTTAAAGAAAAAGCAAAAGTTTGCAACTGCACAGTATTGCTAAAAGGCTATGTTGATGTAATCAGTAATGGTGAAGAATTTAGACTTAACAAGACTGGGAATCCTGGAATGACAGTAGGAGGCACCGGAGACACTCTTACTGGAATAGTTGGTACTTTACTTGCACAGAAGCTTAGACCAATTGACGCTGCAGCAATAGGTGTTTTTGTAAATAGCCTTGCTGGCACTTTAGCGTATTCAGAGTTAGGTCCACACTTAACCCCTACTGATATATTAAATAAGATACCAGTAGTACTTAATAATCCAATAGAAGCATTCAAGAAAAAAGTATATAAAAGAGTTATTGGCTAGAAGAACTGACTAGCCTTTTTATAATTTCTAATGCCCTATCTGCATGTTCTTCTGCTTTTTTCAATTTGCTCAATATTTCTACCACTTTCCCATTTGAGTCAATTATGAAAGTTACTCTTTGCGCCCCAGTTCCTTTCTCGTTGAGCACTCCATAAGCCTCTATTATCTTTTTTTGTCTATCATCAACAAGTGGGAATTTTGCCCCATATTTTTCTGCGAACCTTTTTTGTGTTGTAATGCTATCTGCACTAACCCCAATTATTTCAGTGTTTAACTTTTTGAACTCGTTATAAAGCTCTACAAATCTTTGTAGCTCCCTTGTGCAGCCTGATGTAAAGGCCTTGGGATAAAAGTAGAGTATTACATTTTTCCCTTTAAAATCCGAAAGTCTTATCTTACCTATTGTTGATTCAGCCTCAAAATCTGGCGCATAGTCTCCAACATTTACTGGCATGCAAATAATAACTTCGAACTAGTTTTTATAGTTTATTTAGGCAATATTATTCACTGGGACTCTTTACTCATTAGATATTCTACCAGAGTTAGTGAAGATTCTCTACAAAGTTAAGTAAAAAAGAAAGAGTGAAATTAACTTGAAATGAAAGAGTTGCACTCGATAATTTTGCGTACTTAAGATTAGCTAAGGAAATATGATGCGCAAACAAGAAAATAATGAAGGGAACAAAAAGAGGTATATTTTATATTGAACGCGTATTAGGAATAAGGATTTGAGGACTAAATTCAAGCGGAAGAGTTTATCTTTAATAGCAATTAAAGAAGGAAACGTAGAGGAAGCAAAGAGTTACATTTTAGAAATGGCAAAAATAAGAAGATCTTTAGAAATGAAGATATTAGTAAATGGTTTAATTCCTTATGACGCAGGGAAAACTACTTTTTCCATAAACTTGCTTAGATTACTTAAAGAATTAGGTTACAATTTTAGGCCTTTAAAACCAGTAGCCGCTCATAATATCTGGTATAGTTTCTCAACTTTGCTAAGAAGCAAAGAGCTTAAAATTCTTGCAGGCAATGATGCTTTAAAATATTACGACGAGACTAGACTTCCTATTGAGGAAATAAATCCATTTGCTCTTCTAATAGCACCCCCAGACCTAGAAAAATTACAGTTCAATATAAGGCTTTACGAGGAGCTCGTTAATTCAGGGCTTCCTATTATGGTTAGATATTATGATTGTGGAAATATAATTCATTTGTATTCGTCTTCTCTTCTCTCATTAGTCCCAGACTCCATCATTTACCCATTTAAGGAATTTGTGCAAGAGGTAAACGCGATTAATGTAGATGCAAGCAAATTGAGGGAACTGATTAATACTTCTGCTCAAATAGCCGATATCTGTGTTTCTAGATTTTCTTCTTATAACTTAATTATTGAGTCTTACAATGATGCCTTAGCTCCTACATATCTTTCTACCGATGTCGATCTAGTTTTTGCTGTATCTCCGGGAAAAGTCTTTCTTCTTGAAGATTTCAAAAAAGTCCTTCAATTATTTTCTTCTCCTCCATGGAATATCAAGGTCTCTTCCTTTATCAAATATTCAAAAGTAAGAAGCTGGAAAATAAATCCATCAATAAATATAATAGAGAAGAGCTTAATCGATTTTATTTCTAACAAAATTGAGGAAGAAGAGAAGTATAAAACTTAGCATTACAAAATACATATTTAAACAGATAACAAATTTTTTAGCCTTAAAAATAAAGTTTAAACTTATGAAAGATACTTTTGTTGAAGTCAAGGGGAGCAAAATACATTATATAGAAGAAGGAAGCGGAAAACCATTTCTTTTATTTCATGGGGCGAGCTTTAATGCCTATATATGGGTAGAGACAAAGACTGTAGAAGCTATAGCTTCTGCAGGATTCAGAGCAATATCAGTAGATTTTCCAGGCTTTGGAAAATCCGAAAATGGAAGGTTTGCTTCCTTATCAGCTTTCATAAAGGACTTTATGGATGCAATGAACATTCAGAAAGCGTACTTACTAGGTGCATCAATGGGTGGAGAAGCAGTATTAGGTTTTGCAGTAGAAAATCCTGATATGGTTGAAGGCTTAGTCTTAGTTGGGGCAGTTGGAGTTTCCTTTTACGAAAATAGGCTAAAGAATATTGATGGAAAGCCAGTTCTTCTAATCTGGGGTGAAAAAGACTCTATATCTCCAAGAAGAAATGCCGAAATAATTCTCTCTCATGTAAAAACTGCTAGACTTGTTATTGTTGGTAAGCAGCATGCATGCTATTTAGACGACCCTGACACGTTTAACCAACAAATTATAGACTTCTTAAAGGGAAAGTGAAAGGATGGATGAAGAATTAAAGTCAAAGCTGTTAGAGATTTTAAAGGATAAAAGATTCCTAGAGATATTGAAGCATTTACGAAAAGCTAATGTAGATTATGGCAAATCAATAATGCTAAACACAAAAATACCATTAGATCAAGTCGTTAATTTATTAGATCAATTAGAGAAGATGGGTTTAATTGAAAGAGTACATGGTGCTACAGTAAAAAATACAGAGGCAAAATTTAAGCTAAGTAAAGAAGTTCATAAACATCACACATATTATACATTAACCAGAGAAGGAGATCATCTTCTTAGACAACTTGATGAAAAAACATTAATTGAGGGTTATATAGAGCTAATTAAAAATGATCAGTTTGCTCTGGATATTTTAAGAATAGCTGATGAGGTAAATGCGGATCATGCCTTAACATACGCAAAGCTAACTCATAAACCACTTGAGGAGGTTATGTCAAAGTTAGAGGAATTGGAAAAAGCAGGATTATTAGAAGAAAAAACTGCGAAAATAATAAAATTTGCAGATAGAAAAGCAAAACCTAAAAAAGAGACAAGAACTCATCACAAGTATTATGGCTTATCTAGGATAGGAGAACTAGTTGTAAGAGAATTAAAAAGGAAAGGAATATTGCCAAAATAGACAAATAATCAAAGATATGACTTTACATTATTATACATCTCATTAACTAAGCCTAACAAATTATGTTTTTCATTTATCTCTTTTGAGATGTAATTCAGGTTCTCTTTAATAACCCTAGAAATTATATCTTCAATTTTTTTCCTTAGCAACAACTCAAGCATCTTGACTCTCCTATCCCTAACCCTTTTTTCAAAAAGTCCTCGAGATTTTATGTAATTTAAGTGTTCTTCAAAAACGTCTACTAACTCTTTTATTCCAATATTCTTTATAGCTATTGTCTTCACAATTTTTGGTGTCCAACCGTCTCTGAAATTTATTTCTGCAGTATCTAGAGCAAATTTGATTGCTTCATAGAGCATTTCCGCTTCAGGGTTATCGGCCTTATTTATTATATAAACGTCCCCAATCTCCATTATACCTGCTTTTAATGCTTGTATCTCATCTCCTGTACCTGGCACAGAAACTACACCAACAGTATGTACCGCATTTACTACATCAGTGTCTGTTTGTCCCGCACCAACAGTTTCTATTATAATTTTGTCAAAGCCTAGACCGTCTAATGCTTCTATAAGCATTAGAGCTTCTGCGGAAATTCCACCAAGGTTTCCTCTAGAGGCAATACTTCTTATAAATACGTTTTTTTGTAAATCTTTGCCTACCATTCTAACTCTGTTGCCCATGAAAGAGCCCATGCTAAAAGGACTTGAAGGATCTACTAATATTACCCCTACTTTATGTCCTCTATTAACATACTCAGAAATTAACCCAGAAATTAATGTACTTTTTCCTCCACCCGGCAATCCAGTAATACCTATAACGTGTGCATTTCCAGATCTCTTCATTAGTTCTTGTAAATTTTCCAACCCTTCAGGTGTGAAATATTCTATTTTTGTTAAAAGTCTAGCAATTGCTAGCTCATCACCAGCTAAAGCTTTTTCAAGTAGCAACCTTTATACCCCTTTTTGACTCAACAGCCCTTATAATTTTCTCGCTTATTTCTTTTAGGCTAGATCCAGGCAAAAACACTTCGTCCACTCCCATTTCTTTTAACTTGGGTATATCTTGTGGTGGTATAACTCCGCCCACTACAAGTACAACATCATTAAGCCCTTTTTCCCTCATTTCTTTTATTAGTAAAGGTATTAGCTCTAAGTGCGCACCACTTAAAATGCTTATACCAATCACATCTACGTCTTCTTGGATCGCGGCTTTTACTATTTGCTCTGGCGTTTGTCTTAGCCCAGTGTACACAACTTCCATTCCTGCATCTTTTAATGCCCTAGCAACAACTTTTGCTCCTCTGTCATGTCCGTCTAAACCCAGCTTTGCAATTAAAACCTTAATCCTTTTTTGACTCATCAGTTTATAGTAGATTTAGATTACTTAAATTTTTGCATTACAGATTGTCATCACAGGTAAAAATTACTATGTGCTTTAGAACGAACTAAGAGTAAAATGGGATATATAAAAGGCTTGGCTTAAAATTTAGAGAGAGAACCTGATTGCTGCTCTGTCTATTGATTCAAATATCGTTGGATGCTGATGTGCTAATAAGGCTATATCTTTTACTCTTGCATTGGCCATTACTGCAAGTGCAATTTCATTTATTATCATTGATGCCGCTTCACCATATACAGAACCACCAATTATTCTCTGACTTTCCTTTTCTATTATTAGTTTTATCCAGCCTTCCCTTACTCCCATTATCTGGGCATATGCATCATCTTCAAGCGGGTATCTAACTACTGTGTATGGTATTCCTTTAGCTTTAGCTTCATCCTCAGTTATCCCAACATATGCAGCTTCTGGCTCCGTAAATAGTGTTGCAGGAATTGTCAAAAAGTTGATCTCGTACACTGGTAATCCATGTAGGATGTTCCATGCAGCTACTACAGATTCTTTAACTGCTGCATGATAAAGCATATACTTGCCTAGTACGTCACCCGCAGCATATATGTTTGGTTTTGCAGTCCTCATTGCACTGTTTACTTCTACGTGACCCTTTGTAGTTATACCAAGTACGTCTAACCCTTCAACATACGGTTTTCTGCCTGTAGCCATTATTACTTCATCAGCCACGATTGAATGTGTAGTGCCATCTGGAGTAACATAGCTTACTTCTTTTTGACTTCCATTCATCTTTATGCCGGTAACCTTTGAATTAGTAGAGATTTTTACATTTTTGTTTTTAAGTTTCTTCTCTACCTCAGAAACAAGTTCGCTATCCCATCCACTCATTATCCTAGGAAGCATTTCAAGAATGGTTACATTTTTCCCTATTGAGCTGAGCATCTCTGCAACTTCAACTCCAATATATCCTCCGCCTATCACTACTATATTATCTGGTAATTTTCTATAAGTAGTCTTATATCCAAATAGCTCTAAGCTTCCAATTGCAAGGTCAGCGCCAGGGACTGGTATCTTTAAAGGAACAGAACCAGTTGCCACTAACATGTATTTGCCAGTTACTTTCTTCTTCCAAGAACCATCAATTGCCTCTACTTCTACGGTATGATCATCAATGAATTTCGCTATACCCCTTACGAAATCGACGTTTTCATGCTCCTTAATTTCTCTGATGTGCTGATAATATCTAATGGTTTGGACCTCATCCTTATGATCTATAGCATCACTCCATATAGATTCTAATTTTACACCTGTTATACTACTCTTAAGTAGATTCTTTACTTTTTCCATAAGGTAAATAGTAATTGCTACTGATTTTGAAGGTATACAACCTTCGTAAAGACAATTGCCACCTAAATTCCCTTTATCGTCAATGAGAAGTACACTCTTTCCACCTTTACTTAATTCAAATGCCCCATGATATCCTCCACCACCACCACCAACTACTATAACGTCATATTGTTCGTTTCTAGGGGGATCTAAAAATTCGTTATCTGTTGGAGGCAGTACAGGATATTTGCCAAGCATAATAAATAGCTTTTTACAAACTTAATTAAATTTTATGTTTCTAAAGTTCCACATAGAAATACTTCGAAAAGTAATTATTTTATTTAAAGGGTTTTGGTATTTTAGATAGGTTAGTAGGAGGCATATTAAAAGGATTTTACGATTATAGATATGTTGGGCAATATTTAAAAAATTGTAATTTTATTAAAATTTCTAGACACAAAAGTAACATAAATTATAAATGAAGCTTCTCACAAATGAGTAATCTCATTATGGGGCCGGGGGGATTTGAACCCCCGACCACAAGGGCCCAAGCCTTGCGTCCTAGTCCAGGCTAGACTACGGCCCCTTTCCTTTATTTAAATATTCAATAAGGTCTCTTATAAAATTTTTCGGACTTGAAGGTTAATCATAGAGTAAAACTAGTAGTTTTGTGTGTGTAAAGCAAAATTGGCACTCATAAAAGAAAAGAGATGCTTATATTTGATTTTTATTTTAATTTAGTATTCTAACTTATCAAGTTTTTTTACTAATGATTTGGTTGCTATAATTTATACTGCTAATATCTGTTTTTCCAAATTATATTTCTCTGGCAATTTCTATTTTATTTTTATAAAGAGAATTTTGATTAGCTAAAAAATTGTAAATCTCTTATATTGAAATTCAAACCCTTTTTAGGTCACAGCTACTTAAAGTAATATCATAAGTAATCCTTAACTTAATACCGTAAGGTTTATTTATCTGAGTATCGTAAGAATAACTTGAGGAAAAATGGTAACAGTAAAGTTCAAGTACAAGGGAGAGCAAAAAGAAGTAGACATATCAAAGATAAAGAAAGTGTGGAGAGTAGGAAAGATGATATCATTCACTTATGACGAGAACGGCAAGACTGGGAGAGGAGCAGTAAGCGAGAAAGACGCTCCAAAAGAATTACTTGAATTGTTAGAAAAACAGCAGAAGAAGTAAAAAAGGGATAAGGAAAAGGGATAAGGATTTAAAATAAATAAAAGCTAAATTATTTTTATTTTTCCCTTTTAAATATTCTTGATCTTGTTAAGATTCTATCTTATCTACTGAAAAGTAAAATTTTGGGTGATAAAGCGTTATTATTCTTAGCATTTAACCTAAAATAATATAATTTATGATTAAATTATATAAAGAAAAATTAATAATATAATTTAATATTTATAAAATCCTTCTCCACTCTTTTTTCCAATTTTACCTTCTTTTACCATTTTTTCAAGTAGAGCAGTTGGTTTGTAAGCTTCATATCCTCTGTTATAGATTTCCTTCAAATAATTATATATAACGTCTAAACCTAACTCATCGGCTATTTCTAACAATCCTTTAGGGAAGTTAAATCCGTAAATCATAACAGTGTCTATATCTTTTGCTTCAACTATTTTGTTCTCTATCATCCAGCTAGATTCGTTTACTGCAAGAGAAATTAACCTTGCAGGGTCTATTTTACTTTCTGCTGGTAGCTGAACTTTTGTGTATTTACCCGGAGAAGGATATGTATAGAATCCTTTGCCACTCTTTACTCCTAAGTTTTTCTCATTGACTTTATTCTTAAACAAACTACATTTTACATCCAACGTACCTCTAGATACTAAGACATTCCATATATCAACAATTACGTCAAGCCCTACATAATCTGCTAATTCAAAAAGTCCCATAGGCAGTTTTAGCTTATTTCTTGCCGCACTATCTACTTCCTCTATCGTCCCTTCACCACTTTCTACTTCTCTACAAGCCTCTTGTAAAAGTCTAATGAAAATTCTATTACTTATGAAGCCAGGAATTTCATATCTTAATCTAACAGGAATCTTATTCATTTTCTTTGCAAGATCCACTGTTAAATTTACTACATCTTCCGAAGTATATTTGCTTGGTATTATTTCAACCAGTTTCATTATAACTGGAGGGTTGAAGAAGTGCATTCCAATTACTTTTTCTTTTCTACTTGTTGCTTCGGCAATATCTGATATGGGTATTGAAGATGTGTTAGTTGCTAATATAGCATGCTTTGGAGCTATTTCATCCAGCGTTTTAAATACTTTTTTCTTTAATTCTAAATTTTCTGGAACTGCCTCAATAGCAAAATCTGCGTCTCTCGCTATTTCGTATGATATATTAAATTCTATTCTTGATAATACATCTTCTGGCCTCTCTTTTAATTGACCTTTTTCATACAATCTGTTTAAAGAATCCGTTATTCTTTCTTTTGCTCTATTTAGAAATTCCCATGCTATATCAATTACACCTACTTTGAAACCAGAAATTGCAGCTACTTCTGCTATTCCATGACCCATTGTTCCTGCTCCAACAACAACTATCTTTTGTATCATTATTATCTAAAATGCTAAAGAAGTTATTAAATCTCGTGGTAATTTCTATGAATTAAACAATAGCAAAAATTTTTAAATTAGAATTGTAATGTATAAATGTGAGCAGTGCAACTCTGACTATAAATGTTATATATAGAGAGGCAAAAATTGATGATTGGAAAGGAATACTAAAATTATACAACTCTCTTTCAGATGAAGATTTATGCTTAAGATTCTTTGCGTATCATAGACTTACAGAAGAAGAAGCAAAGAAAATAGCAGATACTAGAGATCATTACACGTTAGTGGCTGAATACAATGGTGTCATTATAGGCGAAGCATCGCTTTATCCTGACGGGGAATTGGCAGTAGTTGTTGCACCATCCTTTAGGAAATATGGAATTGGAACGGAACTGGTAAAAAGACTAATAGAATATGCAAAGAGTCATAATATGAAGGCTGTTAAATTCTATACTTTGCCAGAAAATATTCCTATGATAAAGATAGGTAAAAAATTAGGATTTAAAATAACAGTAAGAGAAGACGAAGTCTTTGCGTATCTAGATCTAAGTAACAAATCGTAAAATTAGAAAAGAATTAAAAAGAGCATATAAGCAGTTTTATTAAATTTTATTACATAGTGTTAATTGAGAACTTTGGACAAAAAAATAGTAGTGCCTTGCGAAGTAGTAGTAAAAGACTTGATTCCTGTAATTAAGGCTATTTTAGCTATTGAACTTTCTTCTAGAAATTACAGCCAGAAAGAAATAGCTAAAATTCTTAATATTTCTATAGCAGAAGTCAACTATCTATTAAAAGGGAAAAGGGGCGATGAAAAATTAAAGAGAACCCTACTTAATAATGAGAATTTTATGGATCTTGTAAAGTCCTTTACTCAAAAACTCGTCTCTTCCTCTGGGGATGGAAAAAATCTTATTACTATTTGTCCTTTATGTAGTTATGCTAGAAGAAAGGTTTTAAAACAAGAAGAATTATGTCCATATGATATTATGTGATGAGCTTCCAGGCTCTAGATAATTGATGAAGATATTTGCAAGCGCTGATTTTCTTCTTCTTCTTTTAGATAATTAAAACTAGAAGATAATAGCTATTTATTTTTTATAAAAGAAGAAATAATGGGCCCACGGGGACTTGAACCCCGGACCACCGGGTCTCTCCTCCAGCT
>ERZ1684502.40-NODE-40-length-39082-cov-1456.886284_pt1 | contig 39082 bp, 38 predicted proteins | sample MGYA00580192_ERZ1684502 | MGnify/ENA primary metagenome ERZ1684502 (study PRJEB41476, sample SAMN13258264) | hydrothermal vent metagenome | biome: caldera [ENVO_00000096]; feature: acid hot spring [ENVO_00002120]; material: acidic water [ENVO_01000358] | place...
ACATTGTAATCGTAGAAATAATCCCTATTACTTTGTGCTTTTTGATTATTGCAACGCTTACAAGGAGATAACTCCATAATATAAACCAAATACCGTCTATGGCAAAGCTGATGGAAAGACCTTGATAGACCTCAATAAACGCAAATGGAATGGAAAGGAAAAAAGAGAAAAGGAGGGCTTTTACAGGAGTCCCTTTCCATACATCAGCAAAAAACGATGGCAAAATCCTATCGAATGAAAGTGAAAAAAGAAGACGAGAGGACATTACGAAATTCTGCATAGCATAAAGTAAATACCAACTTAAAGAAGTTGCAAATATAAGATAAACCGAGTAAGGATTAGGAAAAGCTACCGCCGCAAATGAAATTAAACTGTTCGGTATTATTGGATAATTCCAGCCTGACTCCTCAATTTTAATATAATTTAATTTACCAACAGTGAATTCAATTGCTAAGATTATGAGTATACTAAGAACGAGGTTAATTATCCAACTACCAAAATAACCATAACGCATTGAATTTTTTGGCTTCTTTACCTCACCAGCAAAATACGCTGGAGAGTTAACAAATGCGAAATAACTTAAGATCATTATTTGTGATAATGCTAAAGTTTGGAAAGAATTTACATGATAAGACGGATCTGCTGTAGTTTTATAATGAAATAATGAGAAAATAATGAGAAAAGTACTTATGATTTCAGCAAAAGTCAAATATCTTATTGCTCTAAAGTATACTTTTACAGAAAGAGAGAGAAGAAAAGTTATAGAAGAGAAAAGCAGAGAAAGAAGGAATAAATCCAAAGGTGAATTAAGCATTTGATTTGCTAGATTTATTAAATTTTCATTTCCAGTGACATAACCAATGCTCTGCAGTCCGGGAATTATAACATAGATTATTTCTAACATACTGAGAACTGAGAAACCCAGTGAAAAGCTTACAAAGAGTGATATTGCTAATAATACTCCACTAAAACCGTTTAGATTTCTGGAAACAAAGACGTAATCTGCAGACGCTCTATTATATTCCACAGAAATAATGTAATATGTTATGACCAAAGGTAGTGTGAAAAGAGAGCCTAACAAAACTGATAATAACCAACTAGCGTTAGGAATTGTTGAGGCAACAAATAAAGGATAACTTAACCCTGCTATAGCACCCATAAAAGATAGGTTTAATAAAGTTGTATCTAATGCACCAAGTTCCTTTAATAGACCGCTGGTCTTTCTAACAAACACAAGAGAAAGAGAATAAAAAGGTTATTAAAGCTTTAGCTCCCTTTGGCAAACTTTTCTGTTTCACTTTCTCTCCATGGTTCTGCTCCTTGCTTAAACTTCAAATCGGTCTTTTTCCCTGCTAATCTCTTTGCGATCTCTTCAGCATAGTTTAAGTCATAAAGTCTTGTAAACATTATACGTTGTGCAGCAGGGCTACCAGCTCCATGAACAGATTCTATTTGGAAAGCAACTCCCAAGCTTACGTTTTCAAGCAATCTTACCATCCTTAACCTATCTTCTGCTGTGAAACCTTCTACTCCTTGTAAGTATTTTGCAATATACTCTTTAAGCTTTGGATTCTTCAAGTCCCACTCGCTTGGTGCAGTACCAATTATTCCACCTGCTATATCAATTGATAGTTGTGAAATCTGTGCTGGGAATCTTGCTACCAAATGTTTAGTTACATTAGCATGCATCGGGTTTACCCACCAGCAGTTATCGCACAATTTCACAGCGTTTAGACTTGCTGCTATTCCAGCTGAGTACATTGTCTCTGTGAGGAATATCATCTCAGTAAGTTTCTCTTGAACGTGAGAAGCTTTCTCAACTCCTATTTGCTTAGCTAAGTTTTGTGAAGCTCCGATTATTACATCTCCTAGTCCTGCTTTGCAACCTCCATAACCTTGCCTATGATAAGCTGAAAATATTTCAACCAATTGAGAAGTATACTCGTATTCTCCCATTAAGAACACTCTTTCCATTGGGACAAATACGTGGTCAAATATAACTAAACCCTCATGGTTATAGAAATAAGGTAAAGCATCTATATCCCCACCTTCTAATCTTCTGGCGTCATTTAATTGCCTTCCTACAATTATTTTAATCCCTTCACTGTCTGTAGGTACTGAAAAGGCTACTGCATAATCTTTGTCTTCCGGTCCCATAGCTCTTGTTGGCAATACTACCATTTCCTCTGTCGCAGCAACCCCAGTAATGTTAGCTTTAGCACCAGAAACGTAAATGCCATCTTTTGTAACTTCTTCAATTCTAACATAAGCGTTCTTATTAGGCTGTTGATGTGGCTTTAATGTCCTAACTCCTTTAACATCTGTCATAGCTCCAGCTAATGCAAGATCATTTTTCTGTACATATTTTAAATATTCAACAAATCTGTCTTTGTATTCTGTCTTCCCTTTCTGTGCCATTAAGTTTGTCATAATCCATAATGTGTTTAATGAGTCCCAACCTACACATCTTTGGAAACATGCACCAGTTTTGTGACTTAATTTTCTAAGTAATTTCACTTTCGCAGCTAAATCGTCTGGAGATCTGTGAATGTGGTTAAATCTGTTTACCTCATCATTTATGAAGGGGCTCCAAGCCCTAGCTAAATCTTTTGTATCTTCCTCCCAAGCAGCGTCATAAGTAGCTTTAAATGCCATAACAGAAGGTTTCAAAAAGGGATGAGTTGTTACGTCTTTAACCTCTTTCCCCATTACGTAAATTTCAACTTTACTTCTGCTTTTAATCGAATCTAGGTATTGCTCTCCAGTTCTAATTGTCATATGGTTAAATAGTGTTTAAAGTTTTTAAACTTTAGTATATGTTTCAGTTTGTCATTAATTTCAAGGTAATCACTAGAAGATAAATCTTTTATATTAGATTACTAATAAGAGCATATGAGTGTCAATCCAGATATTAATTCATTCAACTCCCTAAAACAAGCATCGCTATGGTTTATTATAGCGACACTCATAGGTGTAGCCAGTGTTATCAGTCCAATTGCTGGTATAGTGACAATAGTCTCATTCATATTAATTTTATTTTTCGCTATACCCCATTTGAAAAACTCATTTCAAGGATTTTTACAAACTGGTAAAAACGTAAGTTCAGGTTTGACTGGGGCAAATATATTGCCATGGGCATATCTGCTTGCGTTTATTGGTGGAATTCTTACATTTATAGGCATTGGACTTATCTTCATAGTTTTAGGCGTAATATTAGAGTTAGTTGCAGGTATTCTTATAGGTTTAGCAATATATAACATAGGTCAATTTTACAAATCCGATCTAATGTGGATAGGCGGTATATTAATAATGATCCCGGTTGTAAACTTCATAGGCTGGATTTTGCTTTATATTAGTATTGATGACGTAGTTAACAAGATTAGAGGAGGTTTTATGCCTATGCAACCAGGGTATCCGCAACCCTATCAGTACTCTCCACAACCAACTCCACAACAGTTTGTTACTGTTTATCAGACTGGAAGTGGTCAATTGTCAGAAGACGGTAAAGCGATATTTAGCTTATACTCAACTGGGCAAGTGCAAATAGTTAGTGCTAGTATTGACAATACAACTATTGCTGTTGGCCCAGATAAAATTACACCTCAAACCTTATCTCAAGGAAATAATAGCGTAATGGTTCAATTCCCACCACTTGCTGGTTTAGGTTTTATAAAACAAAACATGTATACCATAACTTTAACCTTATCGAACGGACAGTCAGTAAAGGTTTATGTAACCTTCACGTGAAAAGTTTTTTATCCTTTCTTACTAGAACTTTACTATGTCTATCGAAGATAAGGTACTTAAGGATTTTGAAGTTGGCTTATTAGCTATAATTATATCATTAATTCTCGGCATACTGATCTATTTCGTCTCCCTATTTACGAAAGCTTATCCTCCTTCAGATATAGAAGTTATTGTTAATAGAGTTGTTACAATCCCTCTTTCTGAATTTTCTCCGTTAACATTAAGCTTTATATTTATGAGCATTTTAGATCTTTCAGCATTTTATAGATTAAGAGACGGATTCAGAATGTTAAATCTAGAATCTCATTACGGTACTGCTGGCTTATCGTTATTGTTAATTTCCTCTATCTTTCTGCTTTTTGGAAATGTTGGATTACTTTTGTCAGGCTTTATGTCTTCAATAACCAATATAGTAGTTTTAGCATGGATAGCGTTCATGATAGTATCTTTAGTCTTTGGAATAACTGGTACCTTACTGTTAGGATTAGAGTTTAGAAACCTAGGGAAACTATTCAATAGCAATCTAATAAAAAATGGAGCCATTCTTATGATATCAGTTATACTTTCCTACATTGGCTATATACTAGCTTACATTGGTATAAGAAAAATAAATGAATCGAGAAATCAAAAACAAGAATTAACTTCACCACAAGTAATTAGTTCTCCTTTGCAACAAGTCGAAAGCAATAAACAACCTATTCAGACCAATAAAACTCCTAATCCACAACAAACTCAAATGCCTCAAAAAAATAACAAAGTGTATAATCGACAAGAAACCAATCAATATAAACAAAGTGTATATACAGCCCAACCTATACCATATATACAGCCAAGTTATCAACCTTTTCAGTCGGTTAGAGTTCAAGGAAGTGGAATCTTAAAGAGTGATGGAACAGTATATCTTAATCTAACAACTAATCTCCCTTGCACAATAGTTTCTGCTAAAATCGATAGCCTCCCATACCCTCCAATAAGTATACAACCTCAGAATTTGCAGGCTAATATAAATCAGCAAGTTATCATTAAGTTCGATAAAATAGCAGTATTAGGACTTATCAAAGGAAAGGAATATGATTTTTATCTCAGTGTTAGAGTAGGAGACTCTTTTGCTCCAGACCAAATAACAAAAATAAAATATGAACCATGAGATTGTACGAAAACAAGGAATTTATTTAAAAAACCTAACCCTGTTTATCTCTTTTTCACTATAAATACTGCTAATGCTATAGCTATTATTATAATTATAATGACACCGATCTCCCTATACGAGATGGCAGAAGTGGTTAACGAGGACAAAGAAGTAGAAGTCTCGCTAGAGGTTGAGCTAAACGTTGAGGTAGTTACTTTATTTACGTAAACATTTATATTAAGGTTTTTATTGACTACGATGGTTCCTTTAATTTGAGAGGAGTTATACCCTTTAGGTAATTTAATATTGTATGTATAAATGCCGTAAGGTAATTCGATTGTAGCTATAGAAGAGTTAAAAACTATGGTGTGATTACCGATCAAGAGCTCCCATGTAGTTCCATTCGGTAAGCCAACTAGTGTTATTTTGACTGAGTAGAAAATAGGAGAGAAATTAATATATATTACTTTACTAGAGTTTACTATTAAGATTCCATGCGATATATTAGAGTAATAACCAGAAATATTAGATACTGAGAAGATATAAACACCTTGCTTGAGATTTAATGTTAAAACGTTGCTATTAGTTAAATAAGTTGAGCCATTAACTGTGATATCCCATTTAGTACCGCTAGGTAAACCCATCTCATGAAAAGTCACTTTGTAGATAATCGGAATAAATTTGATATATATCGCAGAGACATTTGGAACAACTATTATGCCTTTAGAGACATTTGAATAGTAACCAGAAATATTTAACACTGAAAATCTGTATGTTCCATAAGGTAAAGTTATTGTTAAGCTATTGTTTATTGAATAATAAGTTGAACCGTTAACAATAATCCCCCATTTTGTACCGTTAGGTAGCCCTGCTTCATAGAAGAGTATTGAATGCATAATTGGAGTAAATTTAACGAGTATCGACAAGTTCTTTGTAACGTTTAAAACCCCAGACGTTATGTTAGAGTTATAGCCAGTTACGCTTATGATAGAAAAGTTATATACACCTTGGACTAGACTTAATGTTAAGATCGAGGATTTTGAATAGTATGCAGTACCATTAACTATAACCCCCCATTTGGTACCATTAGGTAAATCTATTTCGTGAAAGGTCACGTTGAACTCTTGTTGAAGATTAAATATTGAAGAGAAAGGAGAAATGGCATAGATATGACCATATAACTCAGTTAAGCTTGTAACTGTTTTATTCAATGTGATCGAATTAACTAAGTTAGAGTTATTAAATATGTAGATTTGGTTTCCATAAGGAATATAAACTAAGCCATTATAAGCCACGCCATTTATAAGTGGAAGTAAGTACATATTTGGCAAATTATTAGAATATATTTCGTTTATTAGATGAAAATCTTTGAAAATTGTTATTGTTCCATTTCCTATCACATAAAGAAATTCGTTATAGCTAAATACAGCTAATGGTGAGAACGTTAAGTTGTACTCATAAATAGAGCCATTATATATGGAGAGTTGCTTAGAAATTGTATCAGCAATAACTACGCTATTTCCATAAATTGTAATAGAGGAGGGACCTTTGCCATTAACCGAGATATTATTTATTATATATCCATTAGGAGAAATTACATAAAGTCTGTTTGTACTAAGGCTGGTAACGTAAACCAAACCATTATAGTATATAATACCTGTTGGGTCTGGGACTCTTATATAACTAATCACAGATAAATTTGATGAAAGAATAGCAATTCTGTTATTTGTAGGGCAGGTTACAAAAATCTCGCTATTCCCAGATGCAATTCCGTAAGGGTTAATTAAAGTCAATGATTTGACCACTTCTTCGTTAGAATTCAACTCTACTATTTTGTTGTTGTAATATTCTGTTATATAGAGATTCCCAGAAGACGATACAATTCCAGTGTAGTAGTTGTCCAAAGTCAAGCTATAAACTATTTGCATAGTGTTGGGGTTTAAAGCCACTATTTTATCCTCGCCATAAAGTACTACGTAAAGAAGACCATTGTAATACAATATACCGGCAGGCTGGGAACCTATTGTATAATTTCCTACTACATCACCGTTACTAAGAACAAGAATGCTATTTGAACCAAACTCTGTTACATAGACTTTGCCATTTTCTGGGTCATAAGCCAAAAAATACGGGTTATTGCCAGTTTGTATCACCTTTTGTGTATTAGAAGTTAAATTAAGAATATCAATTAGGTTGTAGTTAAAGGAAGCTATATAAAGAAGGTCTCCTGCAATTACACCCATAGAGGGAGGGAAATCGGCTGATATAATCCTAGTTACTGTTGTACCCTTCATTACAGTTACGTTGTTGCTATAATAGCTTAGTACATATACACAACCATTGTTAGGGTCGTAAATTGCGTCCGTGGGGCCATAAAAACCATAAACTGTAGTTTTTTCTCCAGTAGCCAAGTCTATTACAACCACATAACCAAGATAACTATCTGTAACGTAAAACAGATTATTCTGTGGATCATATGCCATTCCGTATCCATAAAACATTCTTGGCATTGAAGGGGCAGAAGAAATTGGTCTAAAGTTCCCTCCTAAAGTAATGGTTTTGGTTACAATTCCATTGTTTATTATTTCTAATGTATCATTAACGTAGTTTGTTACGTAAACTGCGTTATTTATAGCCAGTGGGATAACTGCGCCATAGTCTTCTGTGAAATTAAGTACTGTAAGGTTTAATGATAAGGTTAACACTCCGTTTAAGGTCGTTACATAGAGATAGTTGCCACTCGCAGAGATCCCTAGCGGTTGTATAGCAAAAATACTTGGGCTTGATACTTGTTTGATTATAAAAGTAGATTGAGATAAAAATGATAAAAATACTAGAGCTAGTAAAAGTACAACTACTACAGTCCTCATTATATATGGGGTAAAATAGTAATAATAAAAGCTAAGCTGATTTGTTTCCCAAATACTTTATATATTCTAACACCTTGGGTATATTTATCTTCATTGGGCATACTTCTTTGCAGTTTCCAGAGTGTGTGCAATACATTGCTGGCTTTGAATCCTTGTTAAGTATGTAAGACCACATAGCACCCATTGGGCCAGAGTAAGGAGGATCGCCCCATGAACCATCTAAAACTCTGTAAATTGGGCAGTGAAGATGACATCTCCCACACCTAATGCACAAAAGTGCCTCTCTCAGTATTTCATCTTTACTTGCCTTTATCCTCCCGTTATCTACAAGGATTAAGTGAAACTCCTTAGGGCCATGTGCAGGTGAGACTCTTTTCATCTCTATATCTCCAGTTGAGCTAGGCCCAGAAGTTACGTTAACATAAGTTGGGGGATAAAGACCTGCATAAGCTGCTTGTACTAAAGCTTCATTCATAGCATCTTGAAGGGTAGGGACAATCTTCTCAACTCCAGCAATTGCAATGTGAATTGGGGGGACAACAGTGCTCATCCTTATGTTCCCCTCATTTTCGACAAGGACTATTGAACCCACATCAGCTGCAACAGCATTAGCACCAGTAATGCCTACATCTGCTGAGAGGAACTTATTCCTTAGGAATTCTCTGACCTTTCGAACTAACTCCTCATGAGTAGAATTCTCGGAAACATCAAATCCCAACTTCTCTTTTAACAGCTTAGCAACACTTTCTTTTGTCATGTGAATTGCAGGGGCTATTATGTGAGATGGTGGTTCATCTGAAAGTTGAATTAAAAACTCACCAAGGTCAGTTTCCCAAACTTCATTTCCTAAACTTTTCAAGTACTTCCTTATTCCTAGTTCATAAGCTACCATTGATTTGCCCATAACAACAGTCTTTCCTTTGCCAACAATTTTTCCAACAATTTCTTTAGCTTCGTTTGCATCTTTAACAAAATACGCATTTCCTCCAGTTCTCTTTACTGATTCTAATGTCTGTTCAATATACTCCTCCAAATTAGATAGGACTTTCATCTTAGCTTCTCTAAGGCTTTTAGCTAAATCAAGTATGTAAGGATGTTCTTTCAAAATTTTATAAACTCTAGGAACGTTATTGTTTATTGTCCTTTGTATTGCTATATCCCAGCTCATTCTATCACCTCTGCTAGGTCTTTTATATTTTCGGCATATTTTGAAAGATTAGCATAACACATTGGGCAAACAACTAAGACATTCTTACTTAAGCGTGTGAGTTGCTCTGCCCTAGCTTTAGCAATTTTCTCACTTAGCTCTGGATTTATTGGTTTTATTGGTGATCCACAACAGTATGAAGTGTCTTTTCCAGTTACAAGCTCGTCCTCCACGATTTTTATACCGCTCTTATTTATTATGTTCCTATAACTATCTCTCAAACCAAGGAAACGCGAATAAAGGCAGGAATCATGAATAACAAAAGTATCATTTGTCACACCTTTGGCATCTTTGATTAGCTCAAGGTAATTCACGACCTCTATATCAAACTGTATAAATTCTGAGTATCTAGTCAAAGCATTATGAGTATGTGGATCTACCGTAATTATTTTCTTTACCCCCCTATTTTTAAAAAATTCGTAAACTTGTTTAGCATGACTCTTAAACTCATCTAGATAACCAAGTTCTAATAAAATCGCACCACTATATGGCTCATCTTCATAAAGATACCCGAACTCTATGCCATTCTTTTTTAACAAATTAGCTATCTTATTTAGAACCAAATAAGCTCTGTCCAGTTCTTCCTTTTTTGGTTTTATGAATTTACCTAGAAAGGAGAGCGAAGAAAGTTTTTCGGCATATGGAATAAATCTTGAGTAAACATCGCTTAATGATGCAGTTTGATGCATACAAGAGGTATAAATTATTGTAGGACCGTTCTTAGGAATATCCTTAGCCCAACCAGAACAGATCTTCTTGTCTAAAGGGTAAGGGAAACCGTACTTTTGGAGGTTTTCGTAGATGAGTTTGCCCAACATAACTTAATTTTCACTAACAAGTAAATATACTTACATCATCTTGCGTAACATAGCTTTTAGTACAAAAGTATATTAACGTGGATAAGATATATCTACTTATGAAGATAGGAAAAATCGCTAAGTGGTATTTAATATGGAAAGTAATTTCATTCTTAATTAGGAGGAGGAAGAGGTGAGAGGGGAAATGTCTTTCACATATTATCTAAGTAAGGAGATACAAAAAAGGGCTGAAGAATTAGGTAGAGGTTTTTACGAGTTACTTTACCCACCAGTAGATATGTATGAGGAAGGAGGGTATCTAGTAGTTGTAGCCGATATGGCAGGATTTCCAAAGGAGAAGATTAGAGCTAGAATTAGCGGGCAAAATGAACTAATCATAGAAGCTGATAGAGAAATCTCGGAACCTTCGGTCAAATATCTAGCTCAGAGACCTAAATCTGTTAGGAAAGTGATAAAACTTCCTTATAATGTAGCAAAAGACGCTGAAGTTACAGGGAAATATGAAAATGGTGTACTTACAATTAAGATACCAATAGCTGGGACATCCGTAGTGAAAATTGAGTAAAGTTTTTTCCTCCCACTTCCCCTTCTTTTTCTTTTCATATTCTACTTATTGTTAAAGCGAACATTCCTATAAGAATCGAAACTACCGCATCGTGGGATAGCAAGTAGTAAATTATTGCAAATATAACAATTAATGAAGCAATAACCGTTATTTTGTTATTCTTCTTTTGAACTACTATGGGTTTTTCAAGCAAAGAAAGTCTGAATTTCTTTACTGCTGATTGAATTGTATTCCTTATATCATCAAACATCGCACTCCACTGTAATCCTTCCTCCTCAATTAACTGTTGAAGATTAACAAAGAAATTAAAATCTGGGTCTATTTGAGTGCAAGTTCCTCCCAGAACTGAAGTCATCCTTATATATATTGCTAATTTTTCTGGTATTTTTAGCGGAAATCTGTAAAAAACTTCATTAGCTGCATTTAGGAATGTTTCTACTTCTAGCGTTTCCGCTGAGACTCCTTCAAAAGTTTTGAGGAAAAGTTCTATTCCTTTTGCTAATAATTCTCTATCAGCTTCTGGTTGAATTGCTCCTAACTCCTCTAAGACCTTAACTAGACCTATAGCATCTAACCTTATTAAAGCAGCATATGCCCTTAGAAGTCTATTTCTTGTCTCTTTATCCATCCTCCCTACCATCCCAAAATCATAAATTATTAAGTTCCCTCTTTCGTCAACTGCTAAGTTGCCAGGGTGGGGGTCTGCATGAAAATATTCCTTAGTCAAGAGGAGTAACATAAAAACTTTGAAGACCTTATAAGCTAAATAATTAGGAGGAACAATTTTCTTTGCCTCCTCTGAAGTTACTTTATATCCTTTTAAGTATTCCATTATAAGAACTCTTTTAGTAAAATAATAGGCTTCTGGTACTCTTACATCTGGAAACTCCTCAAGTTCCTCTTTCAATTTTTTCATGTAAAATGCTTCTTTTGTGAAATCCATTTCCTCAAAGATTCTCTTACTAAAATCATTTACAATTGCTACCAAACTTTCATAAAAAGACTCATCAAACAAATACTTTGTTAAAGGAAGTAATGTCTTGATAACTTTTACATCTCTCTCAGCAATTTCTTTTATATTGGGTCTGTTGACTTTAAACACTACTGTTCTTCCAGTTTTCTTCTCTTTTGCTAAATATACTTGTCCTATACTTGCAGATGAAATAGCTTTAGGATTTATTTCGTATTCATAATATTTTTCTTTAAGATCTTCTTTAATTATTTTCTCAACTTCTTCCCAGGGTGCTGGAGGTACTTCATCTTGAAGTTTTGATAGTTCTTTCAGATAAGGCTCTGGCAAGACGTCAGAGTGAACTGATAATATTTGCCCTAATTTAATGAAAGCTGGGCCTAAAGAAAGGAAGGCATCTAGTAACTTCTTAGCCTCCTTTTCCATTTCTTTCTCATCTACAGGCTTACCTTCAAATTCCCTCTGCCTAAACTCCCTAAGTTTAAGGACTCTTGGGGCAAGCTTAAATATAACTTGGATCTCTCTAAGCATAAGATTAGTTCGACAAAAAAACTAAATTCTTTTATACAATCAGTTTAGGTCTAATTTTGAATTTCCTATATAAAATAACAAGGAGGGACGGCATAAGGTAACTCCACAAAACTGTAGTCTCTAAGATGGCTGCAACCGCAAAAGCAAACCCCAATTCTTGAAGTATTGAAGCATTTACAAGCATTAGTGAACCGAGAGTGCCAGCAAAAATCAAACCTAGAAACGCAATTGTGAGTTTCAAGTTGCTCACTGCAGTCTCAACAGCTTCTTCCATGCTTGACCCTTTTTCCAATTCCTCATGAACTCTTGAAATTAGGAAGATATTATAATCCATTCCAATTCCTATAATTATTGAAACAAGGAAAATAGGTACAACAGCGAATATTGAATAGCCTAAAATTGTGGTAAATAATATTCTCTCTAATGCTAATGTTAAAGCGACTGCAGATAGTATAGTGTATATTACGATACCAGAAACTGCCAAAGATCTTGTCATAATGTAGAGGAGAATAAACATAGTTATTGATATTTCAGCTACAATGATTGCAAAGTTGGAAGTAACGAAATTGTAAATATTATAGTCATCTACTGGTCCCCCACCTATGTAAGCGTTCTTCACGTCTCTTTGTATTTGCTCTACTATGTGAAATGTTTGAATAGAGAAGGGCTGGTATTTTTGGTTTATAACGAATAGCATATAACCATGAGAGAAATATTGGGTATAATTGTATGCTGAAAGTTCTGTATAGTTAATTAAACCACCATAAGGTGAAACTGGAGAATCTACTGCAGTAACTCCCGGAATGGAGGAAAGCTCTTTGTAGATTGTTACAGCATAAGAATAGGCTGATTGATCAAAAGTCCCGTTATATGGAATAACGACATATATTGGGAAAACGTTTGCTGATTTAAACTGTGTACTTAGAATTGAAATCCCTTGAGTAGCTTGTGATGGAGGTAATAAAGCCAATACATTTAACGTTAAGGGGGTAGAAGAGGCTATAAGCACTGAGATAACAACTACAGCAGTTAGAATACCCACGTAAGTGGCAGGCCTCTTTATATTAGCTTTTTTAGTCTTAGGTGCATTGGTTAATTTTCTTGGGAAGAACAATTTATCTCCTACTGCACGTAATATGGCAGGGAATAACGTTATAGCAGCTAACCAAACAACCACAACACTTAACATATCTGAAATTGCTGTATCTGAGAAGAATGGTATTTTATAGATATAGATGAAAAGGAACGATAGCATTACTATTAAAGCTGTGATTGTTACGGCTCTTCCGCCCCATCTAACAGCTTCGTAAACCGCCTCATCTTTGTTTTTACCTTTTTCCCTTTCTTCAATATATCTGCTTGCTATGAATACAACGTAGTCTGTACCAAGACCTAATGCTAAAAGCAAAACTTCGCTAGGAGTAAGGAAGTTTACAGTTATATTAAGTAATTTTATAACAACTGCCCATAGGAAAACAGAAGCTACTAGATAAGCTGAGATGTAAATTGTTAAAGGCATAAAAGCGGCTATAAAAGATCTAAAGTATATCCCTGCAAGGATAATAGCTAGAATTATACCTACTGGTATTGCTATTGAATAAGCTGACGATGCTATGCTTTTGAGTTGATAATTGACTGGCTCTCCACCAGTTAGATAAGTGGTAACGTTTAGTTTCTGTTGTATAAATTTCTGAAAATCTTGAGCTTCCTTGTATGTGAAGTTTCCCTTCATAAAGATCAAAAACATGTTAGAGGAATAAAGGTTATCAGTTATGTTCTGTATTGGCTCTATTGGGAAATTATTTTCCTTTATTAGTTGCTCTATACTAACATTAGTTGAAATTACGTTAATTAATTCTGTCTTATTTACCGTTAGTAAAGGAGTAAAGTTAGCATAGTTGACTATTAACTCAGAAGCTAAAGATCTGAAGTCAGTGTAGTTTTGCAACATCAATGCAAATTCTGAGGTTGTCAAATTGCTCTTTTGCAAAAGTTTTGATAAAGATGATAAGTGAGATGAGAACAGATATGCTGTAAGGTTATTTATATTATCAGTCGTTAGTAAGCTTACGAAGAACCATTTTGGTAAATTAGTCTTGTTTGAAGCAATTGAGGAGACACAACTAATATAATCACTTGTTGAATTAAAAGAGTAAACTTCACTCACAACACTTTGACTTACGTTGAACTGTTGAGAAATATATTTAATAGCAAAGGCTTCTGAAGTCTCAGAGAGGTTTTCGTACACTTCAGTTATAAAGTCCTTTTGAGTTTGATTTGATACCTTGCTAATAATTGTTTGATATGCCAGATAGCTGAAGTCAGTTGTGTTATAAACGGTTTCTAGAAATGCTGGTGAAAGTCCTGTTTTTTGTGAATAGATTGATAATAATACTTCGAAAGGATCTTGTGTTAGTAGCTCATATCCTAATTTGATGGGGACGTGATAAGTTTGATTAAAGTATAATACTGTAGTTTTCTCAATTACGCTTGCGTTATAATAGTTAGTAACATTTACATTAGAGAGAATAAATGATACGAATTCGAATTGGGTTGTGTTAGTAAAGAAATCCTTTGATGCATTATAAACTGCTTGATCGGCAATTGTGTAAATATTTGTTGGGAAAACTTGGCTACTGTTCCAATAATGGTAAAACAACGCGAAGTATTCCTTTTCTTCGGTATTGTTTATCATTGAGGATACTTTTTGATAAGCTATTTCATTTGCCAAACTAACGTTATGATTCTGATTAAACACTACTACCCAGACTTTTAGGAAAGCAGAAACTGGAGCGAATAGGAAGAGAGACGTGTTATAAATTGTTTCGTTTGTCTTTATTTCGCCTTTATGTAAAGTAAGAAAAGTAGTATAATTGTCCCTCATTGATGTTTGTAATTGCTTTAACTGAAGTGCAGTTTTGTTTATTGTATTACTAACATTTACAAACTCGGTTAGGACTTTTAGTGTACCATTATGCAGTTCCTCAAGTTTACTAACCTGAGATGTCAAATTAACGTATTCGTTCTGAAGTTTTACGCTTGTATTCTTTTCACTCTGACTTATATTCATTAAGATCTTCGTCAAGTTATTAACTTTAGGAACAATCTGTGTTAATGTTTGATTTAATATCCCTTTCTCAATAGTGTAAAAATTATAAAGAGAAATATTTCCATAACTTGTTAAATTAGCTAAAAATGAGGAATATTTACTTACATTACCCTTTACTATTAATACCGCATTAGATCCAGAAGCACCAAGAAGTTTAAAGTAGTTAGATACAATGTTTTCTGCCTTAGCAGAAGTACTTCCAGGTACTGAGATTGTAACTTGATAGCTAACAGATTTTAGAAAAAGTGATGAAAGAGGGGCTGATAAGACAATTAACAGAGCCCATATAGCAAGAACAATATACCATTTCTTTACAATAAATTTAGCTAATCCCTCAAACATAAATGAAAGATATATCGATAACTTATAAACCTAACCAATATAAATGAGTAGTTAAAATACTTATTATGGTATTTGAAAACATAAAGGAATTAGTAGATGAATATACAAAAGTTTGGAGTATAAACTATGCCCTTAGCCTAATGTCATGGGATAGAGAAACATACATGCCTCCTTCAGACGCTTCAATTAGAGGAGATGTAATTAGTGTATTTAGTGAGATGTTAAAGGATGAGTACTTGAAACTCAATAATTTAGTTTCCAAATATCAAGGTAAAGAGAATTTATCAGATGAAGAGAAAGGCTTCATCAGAGTATTAAATAGAGAGATAAAGTTTTACGTAAAAGTTCCCATAGAAATAATAAAAGAACTAGATAAAACTACATCAGAAGCGTTAATAGCATGGAGAGATGCAAAAAAGGAAAACAACTTTGCAAAGTTTAAACCTTACCTAGAAAAAATAGTAGAGTTAGAGAGAAAGATAGCAGATTACTTGGGATATGAGAAAAATCCTTATAATGCTCTTTTAGACCTCTACGAAGAAGGCTTTACAGTAGATGATGGCGATAAAGTATTCAATGTGTTATTGCCAAATCTGAAGGACATTCTTGATAAGGTTAGAGAAAAAGGGTATTTTCCAGAGACTCATCCATTAGAAGAAGTAAGTTATGATATAAAGGACATGGAAGAAGTAAATCTAGAGATTATAAAACTCCTTAAAATGCCAGAAGATTCGTTTAGATTAGACGTTTCAGCTCATCCTTTTACTATAAGGATTTCTGGTAATGATGTCAGAATAACAACAAGATATGAAGGAAAGGACTTCAAGGAAACAATCTATTCGGTGATTCATGAAAGTGGCCATGCAACTTATGAACTCTTAATCGACAAAAGCCTAGAGAAAACGCCCTTAGCACAAGGAGCTTCTACCGGAATTCATGAGTCTCAATCAAGGTTTTGGGAAAACGTTATAGGTAGAAGCAAAGAGTTCGTTCACCTTATATATCCCTTGTTAACTAAATATCTTGACTTCGTAAGAAAATACAATGAAGAGGAGATATATAAATACGTAAACACAGTAAAGCCAAGCTTAATAAGAGTTGACGCAGACGAAGTTACCTATAATTTTCATATAGCTTTAAGATACGAGATAGAGAAAAAATTGATAAATGAGGAAATAAAAGTTGGTGAACTCCCAGAAATTTGGAACGATTTTATGGACAAGTATTTGGGAGTTAGACCAAAAAGTGATAGCGAGGGTGTATTGCAAGATATTCACTGGTCTCAAGGATCTATTGGCTATTTCCCAACTTACACATTAGGTAATGTAGTAGCTGGTATGATTTATTCAGCTTATCCTAAGCTAAAAGATGATGTAAGTAATGGGAACATTTTAGGAATAAAAGAATGGTTACGTGAAAGGATCTGTAGATACGGTGCTATTTACTCACCAAAAGACTTGTTAATGAAGGCTTTTGGGAAAACGTACGACTCCGAAGATCTACTAAGATACTTGAGGGAAAAATACTTATAAGGAATAATTTAAGAGGTAAAGCTTTTATTCATTCTTTCTATTTCAAATGTAGTTTTATTATTACTTAAATTTATAAGATAAGCAATAAATAGCGTCTTGTGAAAAGTAGTACCTTAATTTATACTTCTATATTACTTCTATCACTTGGCTTAATTTTAGCTTATAGTTCCTTGGATTCAGAAAAAATCCAAGTAATAAACTATAATTACAGTAATATTGCGTTTCCACCGGTTAATTGGCAAGAATATTATTGGAGTGTTTTAGTTTATGGTAAACCGAATGCCACAATAATAACTCCTAATCAAACTATATTCGTTAATAACGTATCAGTGTTTCCTCTAAATGAAACAACAAAATATGTTTACATTGTTTCTGGATATGTACAGCCTTATGCGTATCTTTCTCCAATAGCACTTTTCCTAGTACTAACTGGGACTTTTGTGGGGTTTAAAGGTACAATACTTTACTTTCAATCTAGAGTTCTTGGGGAAGAACTAACTAAAGGTTATGCAGTAGGCGGCTCGCTTTACAGATACTTCCTTAAGCGTTTCTCAAGTTTCTTGTTTTCCGCTTTTCTAATAATTTTAGTAGTAATTTTGCTAGAAACATTACATGGTAGACCTTTAGATAAGACTCTCCTTGGAATATTCACTTTTAACTTGGGTAATAGTTCGTTCTTTGGCATATCTATAACTAGTTTAGTATTTACATCATTATCATATACTTCAATTTTATTAGGAATCTCCTTTGCCTTAACAGTCTATCTAAGCGCTTTCCTAGTTATCTATGGAATTAAAAACAAGATAATAAGATGTATAATAGATAAATGGAAATACATAGGGACGGCATTGGCTTCATGGGTTTTCGCAATAATTCTTATCTACCTATTGCATTTCTTTCTACACGTCTTCCCTTATGGAACACCAAAGGACGATTTGCTTCCTTATTTAGTTATGCCCTTAATTTCACTCTTTTTCCCATACATAGGTATATTCTCTAATAGGTTTTTATTAAATGCAAAGAGTGTACCTAACTATAAGGGGCTAAAGCAAGATATCCTAATTTACAGACATGTAATAGGAAATGTGACTGTAGTAGTGCTTTCTTCAATCTCATCTGCATTAATTGAAATGTTACTAGCAGAGATGTTAGTAGAAGGAATTTTCCTTTGGCCAGGTTTAGGAGAGCTCTTAAAAATTGCGATTTTCCATGGTGACTATAAGATAGCTGAAGGCGTAATGATAATATATTCTACAATAGCACTAACGTCTAACTTAATCACGGATATAGTTTATGGCATTCTGGATCCTAGGGTGACCAGATGATAAGGCTCTACATAACTTTGGGAATACTGATTTCCTTAACTGTAATAAGTATTTTCCTTGATGTTTATGAACTTCCTGCAGGAAGACCATTAACACCTCCTAATCCACATTATCCATTAGGAACATATATCAACGGGCAGAACATGATTAACATAAATGCAGAGGCAATTGTCAACACTTTACTTTTTGGCTCTATAGTAGGCATCCTTGAGACAGTCTTATCTGTAAGCTACGGAACAGTTGCAGGTATTCTTGGAGGGAAAATTAGAACAGCAATGGTTAGAATAATAGATTCTATTAACTCAATACCTAGATTACCATTTTTATTATCAATAGCGTTATTTTACGGAATACCAACTGGGGTCTCATTAAAAGCTAACTTCTTCCTTACTGCTTTAATAGTGGGGTTAACAGGGTGGCCTCTCTATGCGAGGCAGATAGCAGAAACAATTTATTCTAACTCCATTAATTTCTCATTCAGAAGGATAGTAAATAATATACCAATAAGGGTAGGTTTTAGGATTTTAGGATGGAAACAAGAAATTCATCTAATAGTTCCATCTATAATTGATGGAATATCAACTTATACTGCGATGGGTGTAATAGGAGGAGTAGGTGATCCTAATTTTCCTACACTAACTACTTTACTTAATACTGCATCTCATCTAATCCCAGATTGGTGGTTATTCCTTATTCCAGCTATATTTAGAGGAATCTTGCTAATTATTCTTCAAATTTTAGCGGAAGAAATAAGGAGGATTTAACATGTTGAAGTATGAATGTGTTACAGTAAAAGGAAAACTAAATTGCTTTACTCTCGATATAACTAGAGATACTGGAATCCTCGGACAAAGAGATAGTGGAAAAGAAGAGATAATAAATGCTACCTTTAAACTGACTAAAGCTGATGGTAAGATATTCCTTGATGAAATTGACGTTTTTGAAAAGGGAGAGGAGCTTTTTTGGACAAAACTTTCGGTTGTATTTTATGATACAATGAAACTATTTAACCCAATCTACGATGTTGCTTCTCACTTTATTGAGATTGGAATAAGCCATGGATTAGAAAATGAGGAACTTATAATAGAATCTGCGAAAGAAATATTGAAAATATTAGGAGTAAAAGACGATGTACTAACTTATTATCCTTATCAGTTAAGACCTTTAGAACTTAAAAAAGTAGGGATTGCATTAGCCTCTTTTCTAGAACCAGAATATCTCTTTATAGACGATATAGAATATAATCTCAGTGAAGCTGAAATTATTAACGTTGTTAACTCAATTATAGATCTTAAAGACACATTTAATATGAAACTCATTGTTTTTGATAATGACCCAGCCGTTTTATCAAGATTAGTGGACTATTTTATAACATTATATAAAGGTGAAATAGTGGAAGAGGGATCTGATATTCTTGAGTATCCTTTGCATCCGTACACAATAGATTTATTAAATAAGAGCTTAAAAGGAAAGAATCTTGTAGGAAAAGGGTGTGTGTATAGTCTTAATTGTAGGTACTCAAGTTATAAATGCAGAACTGTTACACCTAGGTTAGTAGATTTAGGAGGAAGAAAGGTGAAATGTCTGGGCTTCCCTTGGTAGTTCATAATGTGTCTGGAAAACATTTACAAAACTTAGACTTAGAAATAGATAAAATAACCTGTATTATAGGGAGCTTTGAGAAAGATAAGGAAGAAATTGTCGACTACTTATCAAAGGTTATTCCTAAAAAACATCTTAGAATAATACCTAGATACAGGATAAATATACCTCTTTCAGTTGAAGAAGTGTTAAAACTTTATGAGAAAAATTTTGGAAGAGAGACAAGCATTTTAACTGATTTTCTCAATTTAGATAAAACAGCAAAAGTCAATGAGCTTTCTGAATTTGAGAAATTTAAACTTGAATTAGCTCAAGTCTTTTTTGGAACTACAAAGCTCTTGATAGTTGAAAACTTTTTAGATACCTTTGAGGAACAGATGAAAGATGTTGCTATAAAGCTTATAGTAAAAGTAGCAAACTTGCTTAGGTTCAATACTCTTTTCTTCTTTAGTAGCATGGAATTCCAAAACATATGTGAAAAGACTTACGTGATATATGGAGGAAAGTTATTAGAGTATACAAGTCATAAGAATAACGAGTTTTACCATCCTTATAGCCAGTTCCTAAAAGAGTCAATTTTAACTTTAGGTAAAAAGGGAGAAAAAATAAACTTAGAAGTTGTGGGCGAGCCCGCCCTTAGAGGATGTCCATTTCATGACTATTGCAAACTAGCGAAAAGTGATAGAAAACTTTTCAGAATATGTGTTACAGATTTCCCTCCAAAAGTTATTATAAATAATAATGAGGTTTACTGCTGGTATTATGAACTAGGAATGAAAAGTCTTTAGAAAGTTAGCTATTGTTTTGAAGTTGGGATTATTACATCTGTTTACTAATCTAATAACTCCAAAACTGCCCCTAATTTCAGGCTGAAAGTCCTCTTTCCTTGAAAATATAACCCCTGCATAATGTACGTTCCCTATGAGCATTTCTCTTACGACGTCTTCAGTTAAAGGAAATGGTTGAGCAACAAAAGCTATTCCCTCACACCAATTTATTGAGGGTATAGCAGTTCCTCCTAGTGATCTTGCCTGCATTAAGACTTCAGAAATTAATTCATCAAAAGGTAACTCAATTATCTCATGGATAATTATTTTCTTGTAAGGCTCATAGACTATTTCCGCTGGCATCATCTTATAATAGTTATTAAAATATAAATAATTGTAACCACAGCAATTCCAATGTTAATATATCGAGACAAGTCTGCTTTTAGATTTACTAAAAAAGAAACTAGCGTTCCAACTAGAAAGATCATAAGTGATGATATTAAAATAAAAAGGAAAATATATAGAGAACCTAAAAGGAGACCTACTTCTGAAGCTATCACTGCTACCACAATCTTAGACGGGGTTATAGCAAAAGCCCCTTGTAGCATTCCAGATCCAAAAGATCTTGTTATATTGAACTCTATTTCCTTGCCTATAATCTCCGAATAAAGTAGCAAAACAGCAAACCCTAAACCAATTAAATCGCCTATAAGCTCAAGGAAAGGAAAGAAAGAGAAGATAATGACTAAAGGTATTGCAATTAGTGCAAAACCGATACCGTGAGACAAGCCAAACATCGCATAATCTTTCTTACTTTTCATTAACCTTAACGTCACTATATGATCAGGTTCCAATGCGTGAGATAAACCTAATGCTATGATTAAAAGTAAAACTAATGATGGCATATGTTTTTAGAGTTTATTAAAAATAAATAATTGAGTGAGAAAAATTTACTTTATTACTACTACCGAAGCGTAGAAGTCTGTAGATAATTTAGTTACTCCATAATCCTAAAGTCACCTGGCTCTATATAGTTCTATATATCATATATAATGTTAAAATTTTATTTGCTTTAAAAATTTTTAAAAGATTTAGTTAAAGCTTAAATTAGACACCAAACTATTAAACTTTGCAATGACTGAGAGCAGAAATAGTTTGATAATAGCTTCAATTATTCTCGTCCTAATGACAGTATCTGTAAGATCTGTAAATAATATGGTCACTACTACTGTGCCATTGCTTGGTAAATATGCGCTTTCTTTACCGGATTCAATTGTAGGTTTACTTTCGACTACGATGTTTGCCTTTACTTTTATTTCCACCTCTTACATAAATCCAACGCTAATGTCTTCTACTAGGAAGAAAGCTTTCGTGATTTCTAATGTAATTATTACTATCTCTTTAGTTTTGTTCAGCTATTCCAATGTAATTACGATATGGATTATTTCTTCAGTAGCTGGTTTAGCCTTTGGATTGATTATGCCTAATCTTATAACTTCAGCTAGTTTAGCAAAAGATAGAAGATCAGCAGAAAGGTTACTTTCACTTTATTCAACAAGCTTGAGTTTAAGTTTAATAATTGGACCAGCACTTGAAACTTATCTTTTAACAATGTTTGGCTATAGAGAAATATTCCTCTGGTTCTTGCCACTGGCTTTAATAGCGGTAGCCCTCTCGTTTAACGTCAAATTTCCAGATGTTAAAAAAGAGGTTAGTGGGGTCTCAGCATTAAAGAACAAAGGGTTTATCGCATCAATATTATCAATAACTACATATAATGTGCCTTTTGCAGCTTTCACAACATTCCTTGCAATTTTAGCTAAGCAAAGATTTGACTTATCTGACTTTCAAGCCTATTCTGTATTTCTACCCTTCTACACATTATCTTTCTTAACAAGGCTATCAATGACATTAAGGCCTTTTAATGATCTAAGTAAACCATTACTAATTTCAATACTAATAACTATAGTAGGTCTATTAGGAATTCTTTACGCTCCATCATATTTGATGTTCTTAATAGTCATTGCACTACTAGGAATACCACATGGTTCTATATTTCCTATGTCAACTATTATGATTAGTAGAGCAACAAAAGTTGAAGAGAGAAATGCAGTTAATTCCTATTTTATGGCATATAATAATATCTTGTTCTTATTAGTGCCAGCAGTAGTGGGTTTTGTAGCAATCTTTGTTGGACTTACATTAGCAATAACGCTCTTAATAGTCCCAGTACTAATCAGTGCCGTTATGTTCTTTGTCAGGTTTTTAAGAGATGAAATAGTTAGAGGGAGACAAGAATAGCACTCAACAGTATTAATGCTGATCCTAACAATTGAATAGGAGTTAGTAACTGATGCAAAATTATAAATGCAAAAATTATAGTAAATACTGGCTCTAATGAAGATATGACGCTTGCTGTTATTGAGTCTGTACTTCTCATCCCTCTATAAAAGAATATATAAGCTAAAAAAGTGGCAACTATGCCTAAATATATTCCTGTTCCTATTGAAGAAGGGGTAAGAAAAGGAGAGAAGAAATAGAAAATTAGGGAAAAAGGAGTACTCCAAATTGCTTGGGAAGACAATATTTCTCTATCATGGAAACCTTTTAATTGCATATATCTTGAGTAAATAATTAGAAGAGCATAAGTTAACCCAGATGCTAAACCCCATCCAATATCATTAATTGAGATTTTTGAAAAGTAAATTAAATAAACACCTAAAATAACTAAAAAAGAAGACACTACTTTTCTTTTATTAATCCTATCTTTTAGCCAAATTCTTGACGCAATGATAACAAATATTGGTGCTGTATAGAGGAACACAGCTGATAAAGACGCGCCTAACACGTTGATTGTGTATACATAAGTCTCGTAAAAAACTATAGCTACAACCCCCATGATTAATGAGGTTTTATTCAAAATCTTATATATATTTCTAAAAAATAGAAGAACCAAAATAGATGATGATATTCCTCTAAATAAGATTATTTGAAAAGTATTGGCACCATAAGAATAACCTATTTGAGCAACAACACCTATTGTTCCCCAAAGAGCTGAGGCTATTACTAAATCTGAAATACCTCTCTTAATCATCTAAGCTTATTTAACTTGGTGAGAATTAAGATTATCGTGAATTGGGGAAAAATTTTTGGAATAATCTTTGCTATTTTATTCATTTTTATTTCATTTCAAACTATAAAACATGATTACTATTTAGGTATTCAACAAATAAAATCTTTTACCAACGTACAAAACGATTTAAAGATCTCAATTGTTTCTTTCAACAAGACTAATATTGTCCTTAACGTGAATAATCCGCTTAATTTATCCATTACCATTTATAATATAACTGGGAAATATGTATATTTAAAAAAACCTTACATAGTACCCCCGCACAATAGTAAAGATATTATTTTGATAGTTACGAATTACTCAGAGTTGATAAATAATATAAGCAACAACACTGAGACCTTAACCATATCTTTGGGAATTTTAAATACAACGATAAACGAGGTTGAAACTTTATGAAATATCCCATTCTATTCTCTTATTATATAATCTCACTCATTGTAGTTCTTATTCCATTACCCTGGTGGTATTACAGCGTTGGGGGTATTTTTCAGACTTATGAGTCTCCATTTCAGATAAGCCTTAACTTTTTTGGAGATAGCTTAATATTAGGTAATATTCTTAACATATTACTAAACGCCTTTAGGATATACGTTGTTGTAAATTTAATTTATGGAATAATTTTAGTTACAAGAAATAATAAATATAGATATTCTACAATGTTTTGGTTGCCTATATTTTACTTTATAGACCCTATCATAATATATTTTATAATTAATTACTTTTTAGGACTTGCTCTTCATATACCAATTAGTTACCCGATTCTTATAATTGGAGAGGAGAATTTAAGCGTAACATCTCAAGGTGCAAATATACGAATGTTAATTATTTCTGAACCTACAATACTATTTTGGGTTTCTTTAATACCAACTATCTTATACGTTTTATTTCTCACAATAGAAAGGAAGAAAAATTAGCTATTTCTAGCCATTGCTTCGCTTTCAATTCTATCTAGCTCTTTTTCAGCATTTTCATTTCTTATTTCATAGTCAATTGCAATCATAACTTGTGATGAAGGGTCAATTTGCCTAACTTCTTTTACATAGCTCTCAGCTTCTTTTAGATCGTTAGTAGCACAAACTATAACCCCTCTATCATGATCAACAAATCTTAAAAACTCACACCTCTGGAGAAATTCTAATTTAGAGATTGCATGAGAATAAATTGCAAATGTAGTAATGTCACTTTTACCTAAGTCAATAATTGGAATGATTCTAATATAATTCTTGTTAATAAGAGCATTAAGTCTGCGTAAGATAGTCTTAGATGGAATATTTATTGCCTTAGAGATTTCTCCTACGTCCATTCTAGGATTTTTTATTAATGTTCTTACAATTTCAATATCAACGCCAGAGGGCTTTTGTGGTGATTGATCTGGAATATAGACCATTGCTGGTTCTCCCAAGGTTTTGCTCATATAGGACAATTTATCTTGTAAATCCCCCATAGATGATCCTTCAAACTCATAAAAGTTAGTTTCCTCTAGACATTTAACTTTTACATTTATAAAATTCGCCTCCAAATCTTTTACGTTCTTAAAACTAGCCCTTCCTACATATTTACCGTAGAAATTAGGATTTACATAAAGTGAAAAGGACTTAATTATCTTTTCTTCTAAAAGCTTATTGAACCTATAATTCAATGAAGTTGCTGATAGGCCTACTTCTTCTGCTATTTTTCTCTGAGAAACTCTGCCGTCCTTGAATAGTGCTAGAATTATCTTTTTATCTACAGCATCCATCAAATAAGAATCAGTAACCCCCTATATATCTTTTTTTCAAAAAAATTTTTACGAGATTAACTGTCAATATTAGATCTAACCTAATGCGATTTTGCTCTCCTTCTTTTATTCCTAACATCTAAGACTAAGAATATTATCATAACTGCTAATATAACACTTCCTATAATTGTTAAAGGTTCTAAATTTATAGCTACTCCTACCATTATCATTGCAATTGCGAGTTGGAAAGGACCATATTTGAGTACAGTCTTAAATGTATCATCCATATTATATTTTTAAGAATAAAAAGTTTTAAAATTTTATTCTCTTCTTTTTTTACTTAACCTATAATCAACAGTACCTTTTGTTATAACTTCTATCATTAATGCTTCCTTATCCTTTCCTCTTAATATTCTTCCAAGCCTTTGTAAGTATTGCCTTTTAGTACCATAACCACCTAAAACAATTGCTACTGAAGCGTCAGGCACGTCAACTCCCTCATCAAAAACTGTAGAAACAACTATAACTTTATACACATTATTTCTGAACTTTTCAAGGATTTCTTCTCTTTCCTCTTTATCTGTTTTATAGGTAACTACTGGGATAAGGAATAGTTTAGATATCTTATAAGCCATGTGAGTATCTCTCGTGAAAATTAAGATTTTATCGTCCTTGAACTGTTCAAGAAGTTCCTTCAACTTATTTATCTTAGCTTCGGAATTAACAGCAATATTTACAGATTCATGCCACGCTAAAAGGACTTCTCTAGCCTCTTTATCCTTAGCTGCTAATTTTACTAATTTATGAAAATCTGAAAGACTTTTTAGTTCCATTCTCCTAGACGATAGAAAATCTTTTATTTTCTTTCTTAGTTCTTTATATTTTTCCTTTTCCTCTTCTGTTAAAGAAGTATAAACTCTAACGACCTTAAATGTAGCCAAGTACTTACCAGAAAGCTCCTTGAATTCTTTCCTATATACAATTGGCCCTACAAGAATTGGGTATAGTTTGTCTCTTCCATCCTCCCTTTCCGGGGTAGCTGTTAAACCCAATCTGTAGGGTGATGCAAATAGCTGTGCCATTGTCGAGTAACCTTCTGATGGAAGATGATGGACTTCATCAAAAACCAAGAGAAGGAATTTATTACCTAGTTCTTCAGCTCTAGTATATGCTGAATCATAAGTAATTATCGTTATTCCCTTAAGGGAATCTTCTCCCCCACCTATAACCCCTGGCTCTACATCAAGGTATTTAATTATTTTTTCTCTCCATTGGTTTATCAAATCAATCGTGGGGACTATTATTAACGTAGATATTTTTAAAAGCGAAATTATTTTTAAGGCAACTTGAGTTTTCCCGGCACCAGTAGGTAAAACTATTACTCCTCTTTTGCTTTTTAACCAAGCTCTAACAGCTTCGGCTTGATAATCCCTAAGCTCTATTTTGTCTTCGATAATTGGAAAAGGCAAGGTATCAAACACGTGTTCCTCGACACTTACATTTTTTTCTAAGAAGTACCTCTTTATATCTATATATTTAAAGGCTAGAGCTGTATAGCTCTTAAGCTCATCACTCCATTTCATCCCTGGAGCATAAGCGTCAGAAAGTATAAGACCTTTAAAGTATTTTAAATATACCACATTTTTAATATCCTAGTTATACTATTTTTATGTGTTACCCTGGGAGTTAGCTAGATTTACGATTATTAATGAAAAAGTCGTTCCTAAATTTGCAACATTAGATGATATGGATTTGGCTAATGAGATATTATCTCTTTTTAAAGAAGGGAGGAAGCTTGGAGAGATAGAAGAAGAGACAGAATACCTTGAAAAAATCTATGATTATAAGCTTGTTAGAGGCTTTGTGAGGCTAGTTACAAGATTATGCGAATTCGAAGCCGAGTCTCCAATACCGCCTGTTGAAATAAGGAGAGAACTGTTTAAGTATGGCCCTATACTAGATGAGAAAGAAAGGGAGGAAATTATACAAAAGGTAAATAAAGAATTAGGGGTAGACTCTATAAGATACATGTTTTCAGACCTGGATGAAGAGAAAAAAATCATAAAATTCAACATAATTAAGGCAGAAGACCTAATCAAATGGTATAACCTTTCTTTGCTTCAAACTCTCCTATTCAAGTCATATAAGCTTACCGTTTACGTATCATCCAATTGGAAAGAAATAGTTAGAAGAGCCAAATGGTTGGGTCTAATGTACTTCGCTTATGATAAACCTCTAAGGCTAGAATTTATTGGTCCAGCCACACTTGTTAAACTAACCGAAAAATACGGAAGAAATATTGCAGTTCTTCTCCCTTATATAGTTTCTACTCCAGACTGGAGAATTGAAGCTGAAATTGTATTAGGCAAAAAGTTCAAAAGAATTTATAAATTAGAACTTAAGAACTATAAGGAATTAAAGGCAGTTGAAATAGACGAAAAAAGATTTGATAGCAGTGTTGAGGAGAAATTTTACAAGGATTTCATTTCAGTAGCCAAAGATTGGAAAATAGTTAGAGAACCGGAACCTTTAGTAGTAAATAATCGTTTATTCATGCCAGACTTTTTAGTGGAAAAAGGAAACTTAAGAGTATACATAGAAATAGTGGGTTTTTGGACAAAAGAGTATATAAAGGAAAAACTTGAAAAACTTAAGAAAGTCAAAGAACCAATTCTTATTTTACTAAATGAGGAGTTAGGGAAGGAGAAATTCCAAGGGATGGATGTAATAACTTACAAGAAAAAGGTAGATATATCACAAGTTTATAAATGGCTGAAACAAGTTGAGGCAAAATATTTTGAAAACGTGAAGATTGATTATAATATAAAGGGAGATATAGTGAGTTTAGCAGATATAGCAAATGCATATTCTATACCGATAGACATTCTAAAGAAAAATTTGAAAAGCTTTCCAGGTTACATACTTTTAAAAAACTATTATGTAAGTGAAAAGATTATTGAAAAACTTAAACAAGAAGACTTTAGCAATAAGAAGTTAAGTGAGTTAATATCTAGCTATGGCAACTATATTGTTGAAGCACTAGAATATCTTGGATATAAACTACAGTGGAAAGGTATTTCAGACGCAATAGTTATAAAGGAGAAAAAATAAATTTACTTATGAATGATGCAATCATAGCTGGAGCAAAGAAATTATCAGAATTAATTAACGGTGAAGTAGAAGTTTATGAAGGAGATGAAAATGAATATTATCTTATTGGAATTACTGAGACTGATTGTAGAACCAATTCGAGGATTATTACCAAGGTACTTGATGAGATTTATAAGCATACAGATTCTATAAACGTTACGATACTTTTAATGGAGAAAAATGCCTATAAATCATATATGGAAAAATACAAGGATAAGCTAAAAAGAATAATGTGATAGAGCTTTATAACGATGAATTCGATGAAGAAGTAGCAAGAAAGTATCTTGAAATTAAAAACAGGTTAGGAAATAATTTAATAAAAGTTGAAGGTGACAGAATTCGTAAAGATATAATAGTATATGTTCGTAGAAAAATCAACATTGATAATGTTAAGGTGCTATCAGTTGAAGATTTGATAAATGATACTCTTTCCTCCTTTCATGGAATTTCTTTCAAGGTTGAAGATAACAATATTATAATAAAAGTTGAAACTCCTAGGCCAGAAATTTATGAAGAAATAACTGTGGCTCTTTATGAAATAGAGAAAAAACTTAACATAAAACTCAATGTGATTTATACTACATAACACTTCTTACAGTTACAGTATTTACAGAATTGCAAGCTTGCTGATCTCCTTTCTTGCATGCTTCGATTAGTAAAGTCATTGCATCTCTTTCGGCTCCTACTCTTTTTAAGGAATTGGCTATAGCTACTAATAGCTCTGTTTTCACTTCGTTATTCTTCAACGCTATTTTACCCAATTCTTCTAGTTTGTCTCTTTTATTCTGAGCCACTAGCAAATCAAGGGCTACATTTATATGATTATTTAATACATTATTTTCAATTCCACACTCCACTATGTTACTAATATTCTGGCATCTACTTAGATCAAAGTAATTTTCTACTTTATCTAGAACTTCAAACATATATTTGCATTTTACACTATCTAAAACGTTGCAGATAAACCAATTGTACTCTTCCTTTGGTGAAGACTTTACGACGTCTGAAATAATTTTTACGCCCTCATCTATAAATCCATCTAAAATAAACTTTTTCGCATCCATTAGCTTTCGAATTATATCAGATTTTACTAGTGTCATATGTTTATTTGAGTTTCAAAGGCTTAAATTTCTTCCACTAATAAACCTTGACAAGTAAGGCATATTATCTATTTTCCCTAAAATTATTTCAGAAGTCTTCTTTCCCATTGCAGGTGCATAACTCCAGCCTAATCTACATGCACCAGTTGATATCACAACATTTTCGTACTTCCCAATAATTGGGAATCCATCTGGAGAGCAAGGCCTAAAACCCATGTAGAGATCATAAACGAAGTTAAAATCAACAAGTTTTCTTGCAAACTCAAGGAATAATTCTGCCCTAGAAGAGTCATAGCTAAAATCCCCATCAAACCCTCCAGTAATTTTCACAAAATCAGAGTTCTTAACGACAGCAACCCCTAGCTCTGCTAGCACAGCTGGGTGATCAACCTTCACCTCTCCCTTAACCCTATAACCATATCCTTTAAATGCAGTAATTGGTAATCCTAAATTCTTTAACCATACACCTGCAGATAAAACAATATAATCAAACTTCTCTTCTTTCGAGGAAAAGTATACCTTGCCGTCTTTACTTACCTTTGTTACTGCCTCATTAACTATTTTTGCCTTTATCTCTTTTGATATTCTATCGATGAATTTATGAGTGTCGACTTTAGATAATTCCGGAAAATATACAGCTCCTGTGAAGCCGTTAACATCAACTACCTCAAACTTTGGGTTAAAAGGACTTTTCCTCTCTTCTATTATAGCTTTTTCGAGTTCATTTTTATCTTCATATATTTCTAATAACCCGGACTCCTCATAGTCAAAATCGTTCTTCTCTTCAGCCATTCTCTTATATTCTTTCAATGAAAAAGAAGCCATTTCTCTCATTATTTCCCAAGCCTCTTGTGGTGGCTGTTTATCTAAGTTCTTTAATAACTCTATTACCCATGCCTTGCTTAATGATTTAACTGCTGTAACTCTTTTTTTCATATATTTAAGCATCTTTAATATCATACCAGTTGTGTTTATCCTATCAAATCTGTATGGCTCAATTAAACCTGCAGCGTGAATTGAGCCACTGCCTAGAAAGTCTTTTTCAAATATAGTGATATCAATTCCTTCTTTAGAAAGATAATAAGCTGTAAATAATCCTACTATTCCTCCGCCTACAATTCCGACTTTCAACTTAATCTTTCTAATACTTTCATTGCTCTCTTTTTAATACTGCTCTCTTTTTGCGTTAATTCTTGTAGAAATTGAATATTTGAAAGTAATTCTTCTTTTGTTATAAAGCCTAGATTTTGAAGTTGTTGTGAGACTTCCCAAGCATAAATCCTTACACTGGCTTTTCTATTTTTTAGAAAATTTATATATCTCTCTTTATCCTTAGGAAGAATAATTCCTTCTTTTACTAGATCTATTAATAATCTCCACGCTTTTTTCCTTATTGTAGCCCATCTACTTCTTAATAGTCTCCAAAAAGAATGCCTCACCTCTATTACCTTTCCTTTATCTACTATACCTAGATTTATTAAGTCTAATACGTGAGACCAGGCAGACCATTTAATTCTATCAGAATCTGCTGTTAACCCTCTTTCAATTCCTTTAACAAGAAGTGCCTTATATAAAGGGAGATGAGACCAAGCATCTTCTCTTACTCCTTGTAATTTATGCCATAGAAGAGATCTTAAGTATCCTAATGGGAGATAATTCCCATTTCCAGTATCTACTATCTGTTCGATCTTTTTCCACGCTTCATCTCTTTTTAGTTTATTAGGGCTTTTCAGATCGCGAAGTATTTTGTTTTTCTCTTTTAGCAATTCTTCAATTCTTTCCATGTTTTATCCACCAGAAGCTGCTAAAAAAACTTGAAGCTTGTCACCTTCAGAAAGTCTTTCATCTTCAACTATTGGAAGACCATCTTTCACTACAACACTACCTTGAATTCTATATCCTATGGATTTTAAAAGATCTTTAACAGTAGCTTTCTCAGGTAGTTCTACAACCATTTCTTTTCCTTCTCTTACTAATTGGACAGTAACTTTCACAACAGTATAAATAGTCAGAGTAAAACAAAAATTTAACTAGTCTTTTTAGCTAGGTCAAAGAAAGCTCTCCAGAAAGGATCTTCAGCAGGTCTCTCAATTTTAACTTTACTTAAGTCTTTCTTTACTAGTGTAACCCCTTTTCCCTCCTCAACCTTACCAACTATCTCAGCCTCAATTCCTTCCCTTTTTAATGCTTCTACAACCTCTTCCCCTTTATCTGTAATTATGACCATTGTACCTTCACTTATTGAAATCCAAGGATCTATGTTAACTAATGAAGTTACTTCTTTAACAGCTTTATTTATAAATAATCTTTCCTCATATATTGTTATTCCTTTGTTTGTAACGCTTGCTACCTCATCTAAAGCATTCCATACTCCTCCTTCAGTGGCATCATGCATCAAATGAATACCTATTTGAGAAGCAACTAATCCATCTTTCCAACAGCTCATCTTCCAGTACGTATTATAAGCTTCTTCAAAAACCTCTTTACTTAACCTTTGTTTGAAATACTCTGGATAAAGGTTAACTAAGAGTCCAGTAGCTTCAATTGCAGGGCCTTTTGTTATTATAACGTCGTCTCCAACTTTCACTTTAGATGGCATTCCTAACTTCTCTTTATCCCCAATTCCCATCATTACAAAACCTCCAACCATTGGGAAATCTGTGCCTTCATATACACCAGTATGGCCTCCAACGACCATTACATTTATCTCTGTTAACGCTTCATGCATCCCTACCCACATCTCCTTAAATTGTTCATCAGTAATTTTAGGTGGTAAATTTAAGTCAATTAATGCATATTTAGGAGGAATACCAGAGGTCATAACATCACTTGCCAAGATATGTACTGCAAACCAAGCAGCTTTTTTGAATCCAAATTGAGGAACTATGAAAACTGGATCTGACTTTACGACAAGTACTTTTCCGTTTCCGAGGTCTATTGCCCCAGTATCAACTCCATTTTGGGGTTTTACAATTACTTCCTCATGAATTCTGCCTAAGTGAGGGTAAATCACTTCTGAGAAAATTTTCTCATCTATTTTTCCTAATCTCATAATTTTAAAGGGTCATTAGAGATTTATAAATGTGGATGAGAAAGAGGAAACAAAAGAGGCTTATGAGCATATTGTTTATAGAAGAAAACCTTTGCCCTACTTAGATCTTATAAAAGGCAATATTGTTTGCGATGTAGGGTGTGGATCAGGGCAAAATTGTTTAGTCCTTCAAAGAGAAGAGAAGAAGTTTGTTATATGCCTTGATATTGCATTAAGGCAATTAATTGAGTCAAAAAAGAGAGGTTGTGAAAACCTAATTCAAGCGGATATGGAGTTCCTCCCATTCAGAGATAACGCTTTTGATTCACTTCTTTACATAGCTTCTTTACATCATTTAAATGATCCCAGTGTAGCCATAAAGGAAGGATGGAGAAGTCTGAAAAATGATGGAGAAGTCTTAGCTACCGTTTGGCTTATACAATTCCATTTTTTTCTGCGTAGAAAGATAAAGCTAAAAAGTAAGATTGGTAATAAAGAGGTTATAAGGAGTTATAAGCTCTATTTTCCTTGGGAGTTAAAAAGAAAGATGGAAAAAGAAGGATTTAAAACGTTAAAGTATTTACTATATTCTGTTGACTCTGTTTTACCAAATAATGCATTGTACTATGGTAAAAAGTACTTATCTTGAAAGTATTCTACTTATCCTCGCATTCTTTAGTTCCTCCATTAATGCTATTAGCTCGTCTATTGAGTATCCTAGTGGTTCTATTTTCTCTTTTCCCTCTTTCACTATCTGAACAGCAAGTGGAAATAATTCTTCCACTCTCTTTGCTGCATACTCTTTATCCTCGATAAGCGAAAAACCAAAGTTAACATGTCTAGCTTCGTCTTCAATAATTCTCTTTATTCCTTCGTTAAACTCAGACAAGTTAAACTTCCTTGATGTCTCATTTAATATCTTTAAACCAACAGTCGCTAATATTCCTTCAGTGATCATATGAAATCTTGTTGCAACATTCTCTCTCCATTTTGTAGACATAAAGTCTTCAACTAATCCATCAAAAAGTTTAATGTATGAAGGGGGTAGCATAATATCATTGAGAGGATCGTCTTTGAAATATTCTTTAAAGAAGTCGAAATGTTCCATTTCCTCGATTACTTGTTGTAATGAATAGTTTTGTATTAATTTTGCTTTTTCAAATGAGAACTTCTTTAAAACTTCCCATCTATTCATTATGCTAACTGGGTAAAAATGTGCCGATAAATATTTTATACCTTCTCTTATTTCCTTCGGAGTTGAAAACCAGTTTTTGTCCATATTTTTAATTTTAAAGATTTAGTTAATTAACTTTATCTTAAAAAAGTTTAACCGGATTAGTTAATGTTTAAAACTAGCTGAATAATTTAATAGTGTGGATATTGAACTCTTTATTATAATTCATTTCGTATTATTTTTCTTATTCTCTTCGCTTCTAACATCATTAATTACAAGATTTATCTCCTCATCATTCTATATTTCTAGAATGTTTGTAGCTACTCTTTTTAACATTTTCTTCTTTTACTTATTTTTATACGTAATAGGAACACCGTTAATTTCAGTTATCTTAACGTTTCTCATTTCTATAATTATTTTTAGAATAACAATATCTTTAAGATGGGAGGACTGTATTACACTTTCGTTCACATATCTACTATCAATTGTTACTTATTTTAGTTACATTTTCCCTAATGTAATTCATACATTACTCTAAATTCTTCTCTAAATGCATAAATCCCATAGAGTCTTTATATTGGCACATAGTTAACTCAATACCCATTCCTAGTTAGTAGACATGAGTAGCAAAAATAATAATAACTTTTCCTAAGAGAATAAAGTATGGAAGACGAAGAGATTGAAAAAATAGTAAAGGATTTAGGTTTAACGATAAGAAAGCCACCAGAAGCGAAGGAATACTTCCATATAACCACAGCTCCCCCTCAAGGCTTTCCATCTGTAGATATAATTAGAATAACTCAAAACTCTCCTTTTTATCTAATTACAATGGGCATACTTGTTCATCCCACTCATAAATCTGCAATAGGAAGCTTAGATGAAAAAGAGAGACAAGATTTCCTTGGTAATCTAGTCGAAGATGTTCTAAAGATGGGAGTTGATATAGCTATACTACCGCCTAATTCTGAAATACCAGACGTTATTCAAGTCTCAAAAGTTGCCTACTCTAAAGATTTAACAGCAAATCAACTAATTGACTACTATACAACGGTTAGAAATGCAGGAATGTTAGTTATTACAAGAATAAATAGGAGATTTGGAGGGATAACTCAAAAGAAGGGGACCTCCTCCTATGTTTAGAAAAACAAAGATAATTGCAACTTTAGGCCCTGCTAGTGAAAAAAGGATAGAAGAGATAATAAAATATGTCGACGTAATTAGGCTTAACTTCGCACATGGAGATGAGGAACAACACTCAAAATACTTTAATCTTGTAAATGGTAGAGTTCCAATTCTTGTTGATTTGCCTGGCCCTAAATTAAGGATTGGTGATCTTGGAAGTAATAAAATAACTGTTAATCGTGGTGATACAATAGAATTTGGAGAAAAAATACCAGTAGAAGATCCTCTGTTTTTTAAACTTGTAAAACAAGGATCTGAAGTATTAATTGCAGATGGGAGAATAAGAGTAAAGATTATTGAAGTTGGGAACAATTATGCTAAAGGGGTTGTAGAAGAAGGAGGGATAATTACTTCAAGAAAAGGAATAAACATCCCTGACTCAGATATACCAGTAGGATTAACCGACAAGGACTACAAACTTTTACAAGAAGCCCTAAAGTTAGGTGCAACGTTCATTGGTTTATCTTTCGTTACTTCCTCGGAAGAAATTAGAAAAGTAAGAGAAATTGTAAAAGATAAGTCATGGATAATAGCAAAGATAGAGAAGAAATCGGCATTAAAAAATTTAAGGAAGATTATAAAAGAAGCTGATGGCGTTATGGTAGCTAGAGGGGATTTAGGAGTTGAAGTAGGATTAGCGAATTTGCCTCAAACTCAGAGAAAGATTGTTAGATTTGCAAGGATTTACGGAAAGCCAGTAGTTCTTGCAACGCAAGTCCTTGAATCAATGGTAACTTCACCAATTCCAACTAGGGCTGAAGTAATTGATGTAGCAAACTCAATAATTCAAGGGGTAGATGCAATTATGCTAAGTGATGAAACAGCAATGGGACAATATCCAGTAGAGGCTGTTAAAACTCTTCACGAGTTAATTATAAGCGTAGAAAAAAGCTTTAAACCTAAACCCCCACCTCCTTTGAAAACAATTGATGATGCAATTGCATATTCTTCAGTTTCCTCAGCAAATTTGTCTTCTGCTAGTTGTATAGCAGTATATACTAGAACGGGGGCTACTGCTTTAAGAATTTCTAGGCTTAGACCGTTAGTGCCAATAATAACATTAACTCCAAATAAAGAAGTTTATGAAAGGTTAAAGCTATGCTATGGAGTTTACCCAGTGAAGTTGAACGGGACTCTGACCAGCTTAGATAAAATTGTGGAAAAAGGGAAAGAAATTGCAAAAGAACTAGGAATTAAAGGAACTATTATTATAACTGCTGGAGGGCCTAACGATAGTGAAGGTACTACTAGGTTCCTAAAAGTTGAAGAAATATAAAGGTAATAAGTATTAAAAAAATTAACTTAAACTAACTTGTAGCACATTAGTTCCTTGCGGAATTGCTATGTATATTGGATACATCGTTAGGTATTGTATATTATTTACATTTAGCAAGCATGCAGGAATTTCAGGGAACAGTATGTTAGCTTTTGAATATAACTGTGGATTATTGTAATTAAACGTAAGCTCTGAAAGTAATATCCAGCTATTGTTGTCGGGATCGTAACCGTAGTTTAGCATGATCCCTTCGTGCAAGTTAATGTCTATCTGGAAGACAGAGAACTTGGTATGGCCAGTTTCTATCGGGAGATCAATATCAGGAGGAGAATAATTACCAGAGAGGGGTGGCGGCAGTATAGAAACATTATCTATTAAGTGTGGCAACGTATTTGGTATAGGATAGGATGGTAAGTAAGGCTGAAACCAAGCTAGAGGAAGATCGCTGGGACTACCTCTTTGTGTTCCTATTATTGGGATAATAGATGTGTTATTATCTACAAATCCATTGAACCAAGCTGTCATATTTAAAAACTCATCATCTCGTACATACACATATAAATATTCGTAGGCTGATGTATTAACTTTGTAGTTGAGATTTGGGTAAACGAAGGATTTAAAAATCTCAAGCGTAACATTAACTTCAACTGGTATATAGATACCTAATGTGGCGTTAATACAATATTCAAAATAAGGTCCTGAAGAAGAAGGAGGTCCTGCATCTATTTGTTGACCTTCTGCATCTCCACTGTATGTTATATTTATCCAGCCGTCTGAGGACAAGGGATAAACAACTAATACCGAATCCGTCAATGCCCAGTGATACGTTACTGGATCTCCAATGGTTACATTTACTGGGACTAATGAAAGAGCTGAGGAGAACGCAATTCCTTCTAATACATTCCAATTAGGGTATTGAGTAACATCTAAGACTGAAGGATCCAATGGCTGGCCATAGTCGTGATAATAGGGAAATATTATTAATCCAGAGTTATAATTGCTATCTCCTAGAGGAGTCACATTATACCAAGTGCCTTTGTTTGTTACTATTATTGCCCATGGAAAACCATTAAGTACCTGCGAGACCGGATACCGACCATTAACCATTATTGAGGTATTAACAATTTCCCCATTTGGATATATTATATGAGTAATGACGAATGGGGTAGTCGAGTACAAGTATGTTATGTTATTTTCTATCTCTTCTTCAATGGGGGCATTTTCTGAAAACGCTTGAAATCTTTGTACACTTTTTAGCGTTATGTTTGTTTCATTGTTAATTACATGAATTACAAGCAAAAGAGATATTAACAATATTTGTAGAAATATTAGAGCTCCTAAAATGCTCGAAATCCCTTTCTTTTTCCCTTTCATGTAAATGAAGAAGAAAAAGAAAAAGTCTCACTTGACCGAAATTTAACTCACATAATACAAAACATAATAGCCAGCAAGTCCTTCTCTCATTGAATTAACTATAGCTTGTCCATTTAGGTATTTAAGGAAAACAGAAGTTTCATTTACTGGAGTTCCATTTGCCAGAATCAAATATCCCAACGGTATTATGGTCACTGAAGTTACAAAACCACCACTTATATTAAACGCAGGAGCTGGTATGTTCAAATCACTTATTGGAATTGTTTGTGGCTTATCGGAGCTCACATTAACTAAGAAAAATACCGAGTTAAGTTGTTGGGAGTAATATACATACTTAGCGTACTGTATTGGTATATAGGCAGTTAAAGAAGCTATTTGCTGTTGAGTCGTAAAATTAACAATGATAATTTTTATATGAGAATTTATTACAACGCTATATATAGCAGAAGATACGTTTGGTGGTGTAACATGAATTCCCACATAAGTAGTATTTATTACGTTAAAGACAGTAAAAGGAATTACTAGAGATAAATAAAGTGGCTTTGCAGATATCGATGTTTGTCCAAACCCCACTACTCCTACTAATGCTATTAATAATAAGGCTAATATTGCTTTTTTCATCAATAAAACAAAGAAAAGCTTATTATTAAACCTTTTCCCAAACTTTTACTTTCAAAAATGTTCTTATTTCTTTTAATCTTTCAAAAATTATCTTGATAATCTCTTAAGGGTTTCATTTGTTATATTATGTGAACGCGAAAAGCTTATATAGACTATTTACCTAAAGGAAATTATGAAAGGACTTAGCGAAGGTTTAGTACAAATTATTATACTTACAGCAGCAGTTGTAATGACACTAATAGTTGTTGGCTTTATTTTTGGACTTTTAAGTGGAGTATCAACTATGACAACAGCTTATCAAGTATACAATGCATATATTTACAGAGAAGGAAATTACTATTACGTAAATCTTACAATAAGAAGTAATTTACCTATTTACTATTACTAATGTAGAAATTGTTGGAACTCATCTTTCAAATTCAACAAATATTATAATACCTACTGGAACTCATCAAGTAAAAATTATGTTTAACCAGTCATACCTCTTCACACAAGGAAACGTCTATACTGTTGAAATATCTTTAAGTAATGGAAATAGTATAACAGTATTTGCAGGATATGAACAAATTAATAGTTGACAAATACGTTATAACTACTGATAGTAATGATATTTCTTCTCTTTTGTCATTCCTTAAGAAATATAATATAAGGGTATATAACTATAAGGTCTCATTTATAAACGACAGACTATTTGCAAGGATTATGCTTAGTTGCAATGTCATTTTGTCAATAGAGAATTTGTCATTAGATAAAGCAGAAGAAATTATACCTAAGGAAAAAGTTCCAGGGTCAAAATATTACATAGAGTTT
>ERZ1684502.41-NODE-41-length-37921-cov-16.156711_pt1 | contig 37921 bp, 41 predicted proteins | sample MGYA00580192_ERZ1684502 | MGnify/ENA primary metagenome ERZ1684502 (study PRJEB41476, sample SAMN13258264) | hydrothermal vent metagenome | biome: caldera [ENVO_00000096]; feature: acid hot spring [ENVO_00002120]; material: acidic water [ENVO_01000358] | place: New...
CTAATGTAGCAGGGAACGGCATTACTAATTTTCATGCTTTCATTGCCTTTGTTGCTAACGAATCAACTTACTATGTAGCACCAATGAAGGCAAACGTTACAATTTACTCAGCGACACCATTCATCGTTAACGGGACAAAGGCAGAGAACTTAACGAAGGCTGTCAATGTGTTTGGTCATGAGGAGTACTTCGCATATACATTCAAAGTCAGTGGCAACATGACGTTAGTAATAACATTCCCGCAGAACAAGACAACAACGACTACCACAACAACAACCAGTACTTCTACAACAACAAGTACATCAACAACATCGACTTCTACTACAACAACTGCCAACAGTACAACAACTACTAACACGAGTACTTCGACCACTACTACAACAACAACTAGTGCTACATCATCTACAACTTCAACCACAAACAGTACCTCATCAACTACTGTAACTCCAGCAACAACTTCTTCATCATCAACAACTAGCATTATTAAAGCACCACCAACAACAACTCAGACTAGCAAAACAAACTATACTTTATATATAGCAATTGCTATAGTTGTGTTTGTAGTTCTGTTAATAGCGTACCTACTCCTAAGAAGAAAGTGATAATTTTTTCTCTGTTCTTTTCCTTTTTCTTTCCTTCTCTATCGTCTTTGAACGTTTTTCAATCGTCTTCGCAAGGTAAATAAACCTTTGATGTTTGACCCCCATATTGCAACTTCTTATCGTCTTTACTAAGAGAGAAAAGTTTATATAGTATAATAACAATTCTTTTATAGGGATTGACATGCAAAAATTAAACCTTAATGAAAAAGAATTAAAAGCAAAGATGATTGTTGTTAATGAATCATTATTTTCTGTAGATGTCTCTGTAAATATAGACCAAAGCAAAAAACTGTTGTTCCTTGCAAACCCACAAAGATTGACAACAGCATATAAAGAAAGAATTAACAGAAAAGATGGATCTGTGGACATAATAAGCTTGAAATATACAACTACTAGGTATGCGGATATTCTTCCATTTGTTAGAGCGTCTTCGAACGACGCTAAACTAATTCTTGGGAGATTAGTAGAACTATTTTCAACATTTAGGATAGTACTACCTCGCGGTAGATGTGAATTAATACCAAGGTGCATTGAAGAAGACCCAGAAAGATTGATCCTTCTTACAGTTGATGAAATGAAAAAACATTGGTGAATAATGGGATAGGAGATGATAAGTCTAAGCGACATTGAGGAAGTAGATTCATTGCTAAAAACGCACTTGGGCACATATATATCAACAGGTGTTGAAACTGTCATCTTATTGGCTGAGGGGTTTGAACCCAACGTTGTAAAGCCTTATATCTCGGACACATGGATGCGGAGCTTTCTTAATGCGTCCGCCCAGAACCCTGTGTTCCTCCTATACATACCACTTCTGATGAATATAAGGCCTGACATAGAAAAAATAACAGAAAAAATCAGTGATAAGGTTGGTGAAGACCCTAAAGTTAAAAATATCATTGAAAGATACGTGTCCCTTGAGAGAAAGGTTACTCTGGTGTCGTTAGCATTAGCATCAAAATATGTTCTCTACATAGACTTAGAGAGGCATAAAGGTTACATAGAGTTCTTTATCGATATGTTGGACATTATCGCCGAGGTAGTGAAAGGGTACTTGGATGACTTGGATCCCGTGGAAAAGGTTTCTCTTCTTTATATCTACGAAATACAAAGCTTATTGCGTAATAAACTCAGCAAAACGATCTCATGGCCACAGATAGATGATAAAGCAAATCTCCCGTTAACCACCAAAACGTCAGTTGCTTCACTCCTCTATGACATCTACAAGATTACTAGAAAAGAAGGCTACCTCACCAAGTTCTATGATATACTTTCTGAAATAGATTTCAAGGCATGTTATATCACGTTCAGAGAGACAGAGACTCACAGTACTGATGTACTTAAGAAGTACTACGATCTTGATGATGAAAGCTTATCAGCCCTCTCTTTTCCGTTAAACGAAATAGAGTTTACACTATTAGCAAAGCTTGTGAAAATAATAAAAAGCGAATTCGTTACGGCTCCCATCATAGGATTCTCTGACTTTGTATCAAAATACTATCATATTCCTAAGAGGCTACTGAAAGCGTGGTTATTAGTCACCTTGTTTGTGTGCAATTTCTTGGGTGAAAAAAGAAAGACTAAAGATCTAGAGCATAAGATTAAATATTTCGATCACTTTGCTGAATGACAAACACACAGTGTTTAATTTTAAACAATAGACAAACACGTGGAAACACCTAGATTTCGGTTTAGCGAAGGTTTAAATACTCTTTTGTCTTATTTCACTTAATGGAAGAGGTTCAAACAAAAGACTTAAACTCAATTGAGATAAAAAAAGAATGGAAGAAAGAGTCATTCTTTAATGGTGATTTTGAAGTTTACTCTGGTGATAAGTCTGTCTTAATTGACAAAGTCAGCGGAGTAGGTTATGTTTTACCACAAAAAGACAATAAAGTAATTGAGTTTCTTCAAAAACTTGAGAAAGTAGTTTTAGAGGAAATGCCACAAAAACTAGAAGATGAACATGATGTAGATGGCTACAAAATTGAGGCTTACGTGTACGACGACACGCCATTCGTACCTAAAATGGAGATAAGCCAAATCGTTTCCCAGTTTGTTAACGACAACTACAAGGCAGAAGAGGAGGAAGGAAAAACTAATAACACAACTCTGCAAAAGCAAGCAAAAGAAATTGAGCAGAAACTTAAAGTCAAGGTAGAGATGAAAGGGCAAGGAGGCAAGAGCTTTATTATTGTCCACGGCAATACTTTTGCAATAAAAGACAGACTGAAAGAGATGGGGTTTAGGTGGGACAAAGAGAAAAAGCAATGGTCAAAGGAGGGAGACGAGGAAACGTTAAGTCACACCCTAGAGAAACTACTAGAAACACAAAGGCAAAAGTTTTAATTAACCGTTTGTATTTTTAATTGGGTGAGTGTGCATTGGATGTAAAAAATGCAATTGAACAAGCAATTGCAAACTCTTCAGTATTTGAAAAAAATGAAGTACTAAACACAGATTATCTACCAAAGGGTCTTCTTCATAGAGAAAAACAGATAAACTCACTTACAATAAACTTCAAGTTTATTTTAACAAACCCTGGGAATTATTCTGCAAACACAGTTGTTTACGGGAACACTGGAGTAGGGAAGACAGCAACAGTAAGGAAGTTTGGGGAAAATTTTGCTCAGATAGGGAGAGAGAGAGGAATAAGGTTTGTCTATACACACATAAACTGTCACAGACATAGAACTCTTTACTTAATGTTAATGGAAGTAGCAAGGCAGACAAAAATCAGCGTACCTAACAGAGGTCTATCAGCCCAAGAAGTGTTCAAAATAATTTATGACTCTTTAGAAAAGAAAGATATGTATCTAATAATTGCGTTAGATGAATTTGATTACTTTATTGGCACATCTTCTCCAGAAGACATCTATTTTCTAGTGAAGGTCTATGATGAGTTGAACTACTCAACAAAGAGAATTAATTACATCTTTGTAATGAGAGACTTGAACATACTCTCAACCGTTGACAAAAGCCTTAAAGATCAAATAATGAAAAGTGTAATTGAGTTCCCGCCATATACTTCCCAAGAGCTTTTTGATATAATGAAAGAGAGAATCACAAACGAAAAAGCATTCAAAGAAGGTGCTGTAGAAGAAGAGGCATTAAAGTTTATCTCAGATATTTATGGGGCAGACAAAGGAGGAAGTGGCAACGCTAGGTTAGCTTTAGAAACCCTTGAGTTAGCAGGTAAGATTGCTGACTCAGAAAACTCCTTGGTAGTTACAACTGAACATGTGAAAAAAGCTAATTCCCAGATAAACCCAGAACTAAGTGTAATAATGGATTCGATAGGCGACCTTGACATACACCAGTTGTTGATATTAAGAGCAGTCATCGACTTATACAAGGTAGAAAATACCTATCAGTTCCCAATAGGCATAGTTGAAGAACAATACAAATTAGTTGCAAATGAACTAGGAGAGACACCAAGGAGGCATACGCAAGTGTATGAATATATAAGGAGGATGAAGTTAATGGGCTTGCTAGTCACGGGCCAGAGTGGTAAGGGGATGAGAGGAAGAAGCACGTTGGTCTCCCTTGCATTTCCAGTAACAACAGAAGTAGAGAATATTATAATAAGAAAGATACAAGAGTTGAAGAGCAAGAGTGAGCAAACTTCTTAAGAAAGATTAATCCTTTCACATTCTCCTTCAAAGATCCTTGTATCCTCTAAAATAAATACAAACCCTGGATGGTTTTCTGAAATCCATTTATCTTGCTCTGGTTCAAGCATAGACGTGGCAAAGATATATACTTTTTTCGTTGGGTCTGAAAAACTAGCCTTGCTCTTTTTCCTTTCATCAACAAGTTCTATGTTTCTTTTCCCAGTACTAACCCTTAGCCTGGATACAAAGTCATCAAGTTTTTCCTTACTCCCAGAAATGCAAATAACTTTCCTTTCTATCCTATTCCTTTTGTTTTTCGCAAACCTCTTCAAATCCTTGTAAATCTTGTAATATACATTTTCCATGTGTTAGGGATAAGAAGTAATGCTATTTAAACCTAACGACGGAAAAAGAAGCACCTTGAGAGTTTCATGGAGTGTTTAAATCTAAACGCTCACGTTTCAGTGTATTCCTCTCAATAGTGTCTCTACCTAATAATGGCAATATGTGAATGTTTAAATTTAAACATTTTTCGTCAATCCTGGAAAATCTCTAACAGTAATTTCCCTTTGTAAGTAAGATTTGTTGTATCATCAATTACCTCTTCTTTCTTCAACTCTCTAACTCTTCTCCATGTTGACGTTAAAGGGATACTGAGCCTTTTCGATATTGAACTCACAGAGGTAAACCCTTGGTCAATAACTTTGATTATCTCTATGTGGTCATTTGAGAGCGGAATTTTCAGGGGTGAAATGTCTGTGGTCTTAAGCTGTTTATCGTCAATGAGCATAGTTGCCTTTACATCGAGAAGAAGAAAAGCTGAGACTGTGGCCAAAGCTATCTTTAGTTGTGCATCAGTAAAATCGACAATGAAATCTTTGCCTAAGTTTTGTCTAACCATTTTTGAAACCTTTATCAATGTGTCTTCAAAATCTCTCACATTGATAACCTCAAATGGCACTTGCACCGTAGTAAGAGCGTCCAGAATATTTGTTGATAATTCTTTCTCTAGAACAAAAACAACTTTACCGCTTTTAATCCCCCAGGGTATTTTCTTCTCTGAAAAGAGAAGAATAATGGCTTCAGATTGCATTTACTAGCAACCTCTTTTCACATTATCGTATATGCGAAAAAGTATTTAAACCTTTTGCAAAAAAGGGAAAGACAACGCTTAATAATACTGTGGGGTGTTTAGATTTAAACACCCAGATTGGTTTAAATACAATCTCTGAGCGTAGTTTTTTGATGAAAACCTCTAGTAAGTTCGATATTTGTCTAGCTAAATGCCCCGATTCAATTTGTTTAGAAAAGTGCAAACAAGGTGAGTCTTCCCTTGAAGAAAAATTCTATGATATAATTGAGAAAGTATTGAGCAAGGGGATTATTATAAGAGGCGAAACATTGAAGATAGCAAGAAATGAGACTACTATTGAAGCTATAGCTAAAGTTGACGAGCAAACTTGGTTGATGCATACAAAGTTAGAAGCAGTAGAAGGAAAATGCAGGAAGCTGAGAGATATTCTCTTTGACTCCCTAGTAGTACAAAGCAAGCTCTGTTATGAAAATGGCGACTATTGGTTAAAGATAAAGTACTGGGGAAAAGGAATTTAGACAACCCTTGGAGTGTTTAAATTTAAACACTAGGTCTACTAAGACAGAAAGCCTTATATACTCCATATTATAAACAGAATTCGGGGGTTTAAATGAAATTTTTGGAGGTAATTAGAAAATGACGCTTATAATTTTGCCTAAAAACAGTGCTTCAGTCCTCTTTGCTCTACTACCTTCAATACAAATTGATGAAACTACTTTAATGTCTCTAAAGAATGAAAAAGCGATTAACTATATAAAAGATGAGAATGTCAATGAGATATTAAGAAGATATATCTCTTTTGAGCAATCATCAACAAAAAAATACGTTTACAACTCTGAAGATACAATATTGGCTGTCTTCCCTTTGACAGACAAAGCAGAGAGTTTCAAAGATATAGAGCTTTCTCTTTTACCACCACCAGAGAAGAAATTATCAAAAATTACTATATATGTGAGGGATGATTATGTACATAGACGACCTTCAAGGGATAACGCTTAGGTATATTTACGACTGGACGCATCACGAAGGTTTAACTGAGATTTTGCATTCTGTGAATGCAGATTTCGTGTGCAAGAAGAAGAAGAACAAAATGATATGCAAAACTGTTATTGACAACCCTGGGATTAACACAATAAAGATATATGATGATGGCATTGTAGCGTTTTCTATTGATGGAAAAGAAGTACTCGTAGGTAAAAGAGCGATTATACCCCTTAAAAACGGCAAATTGAAAATCATAACAAAAGTGTGCAGTAAACCAGCCCAGACATAAGGAGAACTCCGCCCCTGTTATGGAGCGGAGTGGGGGTCACACATGGCAGGACTGCTCTTGTGTGCCTAATTTAATCTTATTGTTTTTTAGTATATAAGCCTTTCGCCCTTATCCTTAGAACATACTCAGTAAACTTTGTCAAAAACTTGCAAAAATTATATTCCCTGCTTTGGTAACTAACTTTCAGCTAAGACAATTTGTGTTATTACGATACTTCTATTCCCATAAAAACCATGAAAGACAACAGTATAGTAAATACCAGGTTGCAAACCGAAGACCGTAGGAAAAACATTCTGGTAAGTGCTATTTGGAGGCAAAATGATACCAACACTCATTGTATAGTTGTTTATTGCAATTGATGAGATCTTCACTTCTGAGTTACCGTTATTCTGAAGAAAGACCGTGACATAGCCTTCTCCCGTCGATGGATTTATAAACATCCCCACTTGCGTGTTGATTGGTAAAACTGAACTTGAGCTATTTCCAACAAAAGTGTTATTACTATAAACGTATAAGAAAAAACCTAGGAGAAGTGTTATTGTTATTATTATTAGAGTGCCAAATACCTTTGACACTACAGGTAATCCTCTCATCAACTAATTAATTTAAAACCCTGTATTTATTTTCTTAGTAATTGTGAAGATAATCCCAGTTCTTGAACTGAGAGATGTATATTATGCATGGAAATTCGGTTGGCTAAAGGCAATGATCGAAGTTGGAGATACAGTATTATTTAGACCAGAAGAAGAGTTAGGGAAAGCATTCCTGCGTAGGCTTACTATCCACGAGTATATGAAAAGAATTCTTAGGACAGATACATACAACTTAAAGTTCATGCTTGACCACGGGATCTTTGTATCAAACAAGCAGTTCAGAAACTTCTTCCACATTGAAAAGACACCAGAAAACCTTGTCAGAGTTCACAGTATTTTAGGAGTTGATTACGCTTTTGCTTATGATGTACCAGCGAGGTTTCACTTACAGTCAGCTATTGAAATGACAATAGCAAAGCTAAATGCAGGGTGGTATGATGAACAAGTGATAAAGAGCATTTACCCAGAGATGAAATACAAGGTCGAGAAAATTGCAAACATGCTGATCCCGTTAGTGAGTGGTGTAGAAGAAGTGAGAAAGAAAGTGTACAGAGTTTTGAAAGACAACAGCTTAAAAGACGAAATAGAATCCCTTTCTCTTTTTGCTATTGAGGAGAGCTTAAAGAACTTGAAGAGGCAACTTGAGGCAAAGAGCAAGTTACAAAGCAAATATACTTTGTTACCAGTAGTACAAGGATTAAGTGTTGAACACGCTAAGATGAGCATGAAAGAGAGCATTGATACCCTTTTGTCTTTTGGCGAAAAAGACCTTTATCTAGCAATTGGCACTAGCGGTGCTACTTTATCAGACGAAGGAGCTAAGACAATAAATAAACTTCTCCTTTTTGGGAATGACTATGCCAAAAAACATGGTGTCTCTATTAAGTTCCATGTCTTAGGAGTTTCTTCAGCACCAAAAGTTAATCTACTTAGAGTTGATTTAATATATAGTGTTGATGCTACAACAACAAGAAAGAGAGCTACACAAGGTAAACTCTTCACCTTGAAAGACGGCAAACTACAAGTTGTTCATATATCAAAGATTGACAAGGAGAAATGGGACTGTAAATGCCCAGCTTGTATTTCATTTAAGGACTACATCTTTGACCCCACTGGATCAAGGAGAAATGACGTGAGATTAGTTCACAACATGTACATTGTTAAAAAGTACCATGAAGAAAGAAGAAACGTCCTAATTTCTAATGTCTATAAGCGGGCTAACAGCTAAACTAGAACGAGGATAGAAAGCTTAAATTCCCCTTAATACAAAAAAATATCTATGGAAGTTTTTCTAGGTGTCCAAGACCTCAAAGTGCCTGTATGGGAGCTCAACACACCATTGATGATTAATCAGCTATCATGGAGCTCAATCCATTGGAAGAATAAAACTTGGGTTGACTCTGGTGGTTACCAAATAATGAAAAGAGGAATTCCTCTAAACGTTGAACAAATTGAAAAGAAATACAAAGTACTTAATGCCAACTCATACATAAACCTTGATATTCCATCCATGCCTTGCCAAAGCGTTGATGAGAGAAACTTTAAACACTTTGAGTATTTTCATGAAAAAGAGATGAATGTAATCCCAGTAATTCACGCGTACAACACGGATGACATTGATAAGGCGCTCGATTTCTACACACAGTACACAGACACAGTTGCTTTTGGTGGAATAGTCCCACCTACGCTGAAGGGAGGTAGGAAGTTCGTTTTTTATACATATCATTATATTAGAAAATCAACAAAAAGAATTCACGTTTTAGGAGCAGGTTCACCGTTTATGAGGAAGATATTCTTTAACGCTAACAGTGTTGATACAGCGACCTACAGAATAAAGGGGGCAATGGGTCTTGTTCTTATTCCAGGCAAAGGTGAACGTTATGTCGGCAACAGAAAAATAACATGGAACGCCAGTAAGGTCACAAAGGAAGAGTTAAGCTCTCTCTTCTCTTTTCTTGAAATAACACACTATCCCTATGAAATAAACATCGATAACTGGGCCAGCAGAAGTCTAATCAACGCATGGGTTGTGATCAAGTCAGAGTATGAAGGAGAGAGCTGGGAGGTGAAACTGTCAAGAGAAATAGATAGGATGAACAAAGATGACATAAGAGAATCTATAGTAAAAATGTGCAGAGAGTTATGAATATTGAAAAGACTTTGAATGTTTAAATTTAAACACTCTGAGATTGGTTTATATATTGCTTCGTTCTAATCAGTCATAATGAGAACAAAGATAATCTCTCTTTTGTTAATCACTGTTTTCCTTATCCATCTGAGTATCTTAGCTCCCCTTGTTGCTGAGACTTACTATTACAAAGTCACAATAAACTTGATTGGCAATGGCGCATTGTCAGTAAAACTATCTAACAAAACTGTGTTAAATATAACCAGCTCTACCTCATTTCTAGTACCAAGTAAAACAATACTTAACATTACGTCAAATCAATCTTTCATGGTAAATAACGACTATGTGGTAACAAAAGACTATGTGATAGGGATTGTTCAAGATACAACACTTAACGTAGATTTCTTTACAGAGAACATAGCACCCCCACCAACAGTAACCCTTGAACTTAGTGGAACAGGGAATCTAAACGTTGAAATCATAAATGGAACTGCAATATTAACTTGCTTTACAATAAACAAAACTACCTCTTTCTTTGCACCAGAAAAGTCGCTAATCATTCTATACTCTCCCTCTAGTTTTTATGTTAATGGAGAAATTGCCAAACACACACCCCTTGATTACTTTTACATGTTTAACGTTACTGGTGACACTGTGTTGCAAATTACTATGCAACAGAACACATCTTTACCAACAATTACACACTATCCAAGTGAAAAAACAGTAACTCCTCCCTCTCCCAACGTCGTGCCATCTGCTATAATATTGTTTGCTATTTTACTTCTTTTAGTACTGTTTTTCATGATAATAATAAGAAAGAGAAAAACAAAGTGACTTCTCTTTGTGTTAATGGCTAAAACAAGGTTTATAACTTCTCTTTCTATCTTTATTTTGTGATAATAGAAGAAGACCTAGCAAAAAACCTTTCCCTTTTGTTTGATCTACCCCTTGATAATGAAATAACACACAGCAAATCAAAGAGTCTTAAAATCAGAGTACTTAACTACGAGGGAATAGCAGTTAGTGAATGCAAACAAATGAAAGAAGTATTGTATGTTGATGACCATGACAACCTCTATCGTGTTAAAAGTAGATTGTGCCATGGAAAAGACAACAATTATTGGTTATATTTTATGTACATTCGGGTTTGACTCTAACAAGAGAGAAAGATTTAAATATAAGTGATTCGACTATTAGAAATGAGGTGTGAATAATGGAAAGTGTGCAAACTGAAGTATTTCAGCCACCAGCTTATATACAAGTTATAAAAGGCTTAATAGGAAAAAAGATTGAATTGAAAGACGGGCAGTATCTGAAAGTCCCATCAACGACAGAGGTGAGCTTACAAGAGATGAACTTTTACCTTGATGAGATATGCAGATATAAGTTCTTTAGGTCTGTAGTATCAGAGATAGGAGTTTATTCTTTGATAATCCCCTACCATAAGGGCAGGTATTATATGGTACTAAATAGAGCAACAAAAACGCTTTTGATATTTAGAGATACAAAGAGCGATAAAGAACCGGAGTTATTGACTAACACCATAACTGCTATGGGTAATACTGTCGTTAAGCAGTACAATCTTAATGATAAGTACGTTGTTAAAACTGGTGATTTCGGAGTTGAGATCTATATACCTAGCATTTGGGCACCGAGCTCTCTTAAAAATGTAGAATGGGAAGAACTAGAAGCTCAGATAGAAGGTGTTACGGTAAGGGGGTTTGCAAAAGTAAACGGGAAGAGGGCATGGGGTGTTTTCCTTAGAGATGAAGTTACAAACTTACTTGAAAAAATCATTGAAATGAAAATGGAGGAAGTAGCGTTAAAGTAACTTCTTTTTTTAAGTGTTTAAATTTAAACTCATCAAATAAATAGGGAGTTTGGAATGGAAGCGGTTCAAGTGATGAAATTGACCTATAAGGGAGAAAATCAAAGTATTGAAGGAGAACTGGCTATTAACAAGAATACAAAGGTTGTTTCATCGTTTAAAGTAAACATAAATGAAAAAGATGAAGAGAAAGAAGACAGGATAATGTTAGAGTATAGCAACAATGACCTCAAATCGTACCACTACTACAGGGATGAAAACACTAACTTTGAAATAAAGTTCAGTAGAGTTAATGTGCACAAGCCAGAAATTACTTTTTATGTCAAAGAGGACGAATACGAGACAGTGGAGGAAGCTATAGCGAGAACGATAGACATGCTGTTAGATAGTCTGCCAGGGGTACAAGACACAAAAGAAGGAATTGTTTATCACTTGTACGCAAACATGAGAAAGTTGCATATAGTAGCAGAGCATAGTTGAAGTTTTTCTTTCTCCCTCTCATTAAAGCTTTCATAACAGAATATTGCGGACAGAGAGTAACAGAAAGAAACTAAAATCTTTTTTCTTAAATTGAAAGAAAAAATCACTTTTTCAATAGTCTGTTCACTAACTTAATCGTTGTTTATTTATTAGACAGCGGTTTTGCTGTAGGTTCATTCAGTTATTCTACGTGTGTTTAAATTTAAACACAACATAGATCAATACTTTCAGCTTACCCCCTCTCTTTGTTTATTAACTCTTTTTTTCTTTTTATATAATATGGAATGCCCGTATTGTGGAAGTACTGAAATAATATGGGACAGCAAAGGAGAAATTGTTTGTGCAAACTGTGGTTCAGTTTTAGACAGAGTATATACAACAAGCACCACATACGAAGAACAAGTTGCACAGCCATCAATACAATATGGACTCTTTTGCAAAATAGCAAAGAGAGAAAGAGAGTTCAAAAAAATGTTTGGTAGAAACGCTGGTAGATGGAGAAAAACCGTAATTTATAATGGTGCTCACGTGAGAGAAACCTCTCTACCCGCAACAAAGCTTATTGAAAGCAACGAGAAGTTCTTAATAATATATGACTTTATAAACAACTTACCGCAGTTTAAGACAAAGACAATAAAAAATAAGTTAGCAATAGGGCTATACTTATTCGACAAGAAGATATTTGAGAAATACCGCAGACAACTTGGTGTAAGTGAAAAGTACATCAAAAAACTCCTTACAACAGAGTTAAAAACTAAAGACAGAACAAAGATACAAGAAGAATTAAAAAAAAAAAGATTAGATTAAAATGACACACCTTGGTTTTAAGCTAATTTTATTTTCACTATCACTTCTTTTCTAATGTTTGGAGCTACAACTATTGCCTCACCAACCCCTAGCTTATCAATTACACCAACCTCTCCTTGTGGTAGTGACAGTGTTTTCGCTATTGCATCTTTATCTATATTTGACTTAACAGAGTGTATTATCTTTATGTTTGTGTTTTTGAGGACTTCTGGGTCAACGCTCGACGGACTTTGTGTTATAATACACAGACCCACGTTAAACTTTCTAATCTCTTGCAAAGCTCTAGTAATTACAATGTTCTCTTTGCTTAAGTAGTTTTGAGCCTCTTCAAGAACAATATACATCTTTCTTGTCTTATTTCTAGTTTCTCTGAAATATTCTAACAAGAACTTCAAGACCAACATACCATATAACCTCCTTACACTTATGTTCCTTATGAAACTAACATCAATTATATTGCCACCAACAAGTTGTTTCTCAGATAACTCTTTGTATGACAGTCCTTGTTTTGATGAGATTAATTCCCCGCCTTTACCAGCAAATGCCATGATTATCTTTCTTGATAATGCAATCTTCACGTCTTTCTGTGTGGATGTATCTGGGACAGCTTCATTTAATGTATCCAGAATTGACTTAACATCAAACTCCTTTTTCACTTTCAGCTTTAGCAAAGTGAGCATAAGAAGGAACTTCTGTGGCTCTGTTAGCTCTAGCACATCTCCCATCATTTCAACTACATCAGCAACATCTTCATCTTCGCTCATTGCTAATGGATTTATTACGAGGGGGTTCTTTTCTCCATAGTAATTAAACTCTGGTAACCTTTCTTTGTATTCACCTTGCCAATCTATTATAACTACATCAAAACCTCTCTTTGCTAATTCTCTAGCTATAAGCGTTGAAGTGTATGATTTACCACTACCAGTAGAACCAAAAATTGATATGTGTCTAAACACGTCATTTGTCTTTATGCCAACTGGAATTTCATTTACTCCAATAGTCTTCCCAAGTTCAATGTCATAGTTCTCTACAGCAGTGTTGTCACTTGCAATGTCAAACTTCTTTTGCCCAACATAACCTGAAAACACAACACTACCCAGAGACTTTGGTATTGGCAAAATTGGATCTGTCTTTAAATCAACTGGATCTAGTGCAATGTGCTTTGCAACCCCCTCTATTGCACCCTTTAATATCATAGCCTCATTTAATAAATACTCTTTGCTCAATGTGTTGTCTTTTTTCATGTAAAAGAGAATTGCTGTACCTGGGATGGGATCTAATAGAGTTACCAAAGCGACTTTTAGATACCTTGTCTTTGTCCTCTGTATTGACTCTATTGCGTCTTTTAGTTCATAAGTATAATCCACATTTTGATCTGTAGTTTCTTTGCCAACTACCTTAAAACCGACAAAATAATATTCGCCATCTTCAAGTTGAACAGTATACAAAGAGCTGTCAATTGACGATTTAACAAAAACTCTTGTTATTTTCCCTTTAAACTTTGTTAGGACTGCAGAAACAATGATGATAACAACTACAACGGGGATAATGTATATCAAGTAATGTGAAATTTTTATTGATGGTTTTAGGAAGATGTTCGAAAATAAGTAGATCCCTGCTATAATCATGAAAAACGCGATTGTACTTCTTCCTTTCATCATATAAAGCTTATAATTAAAAGAGGGAGAGAGGCGTGAATATAATATCTTTAAGTGTTTAAATTTAAACACCCGCAAAAGCAAAGCTCATTTTCAAAAACACTTTTGGCTTAGACTGTATCTTTTAAAACTTCTATTAAGTGAATGAGACCCAAAATCATTTTTCTACAAAAACTCCTTCCGTCAGTAAATTACTATTTTGTTGAAGAACAAGGTAAAATAAGAATTCTGTCAGACGCAATAAAAACCCCAGAGATTTTCATTGAAGACCAAAGTGTGAAAGTGAAGGGAGAGTGGGTATACAAGAGAGACCAGCTTGCAATTATCAGAAAAGATGAGGGGAAAGAAGAAATAGCTTTTTCGAACCCTGAAGCAATTGATTTTGTTTATATCAATAATGAAATATACTCAGTAGAGCAAAAGGGGAAAAGTATTTTGTTTAATGGAGAGAAATATTCTTCTTTTATCCACAAGTACTCTTTCTCAGTTTTGGAGAACAAAGATAAGATAAAAGTCTTTGTTGATGGAAAAGAGCTAGAACTAGATAAACCACTTAATTACAGAATAAATCCACCATACCTAAACCTTGTCTATGAAAACCAATCTATGGTTGTTGATTTTCACGGCAACAAGACTACACTAAGTAAGCCTGGTTTCTATCTAGGAAAGTCAAGCAAAGGAGAAATATACCAAACCCTTACGGGTAAAATAGTTGTTGGCAAGGAAGAAGAACTGTTAGGTCTTTGTAGTTCTGAATCTTACTTCCTTGGTGAGGCTTCTCTAGGTATTGTTTTAGTCTGTGAAAATAAAGTTAAGTACTATTATAGAGGAGCATGGGGCTACTTATCTGGTTTATCAAGCTTAACCTCAAGCTATGCAAACTTTAACTTTGTTGTTGTGACTGATTTTGACACAATTGTTTATGACGGAGAGTTCCATAAGCTCTTTAACTTGAAGAACGTACATTCGGTTTTTGCTGATAGAAAATATGTTTACGTAATATCACAACCTAGAAAGCTCTATATCATAGAACCTTTAGAAAACTATATGCCGTTTGATATGAAGTATGAGGGTTATGGAATAACAATTACAATGGACAAACCGTTGTATGAAACGTTTAGCATAGGTCAAGGTTTGATAAAAGTAAGCGAAGCGGAAGAAGGAGACAAAGTAACTGTGAGAGTTGAAGCAAGTCACCTCTCGGTGGGGGCACAAAGCAAAGTTGAAATCAGCAACGAGCTCACTTCTTACCCAGTAGAAGTAAAGATCCCACCAGCAAAAGTCGATATAAACTTGAAAGAAAGCATGTTCCTTGTCTCAGACGGACGAGTAAAAAATATGAGCTCCTTCTATAACGCTATTCTACTTGGGAAAGTCAAATATAAGATAAACTCCAAGCTAGGTAGTACAATAAAAGTAAAAGTCTTGAACAAGGAGTTTTCATATAACGTCTCAAGCGAAGGTGAACTAACCCTTGAAATACCTGTTGTTAAATATGATGCAAATGAAGAGACAGTTTCTCTTTCAATTATAAGGAATGGCTATATCGAGCTAACGAAAGAGTATGTAGCTAAGGCAAAGGAAGTGAAAAACCCCAAAAAGTACAAGACATACGAGGAGATATATAACGCATCAAGGAGGAAGATTACCAAGAGCGAAAACAACTATTTTGAATGGGTAACAATGGAAGAATATCCAGAACCGTATAACAATACAGTCATTGCAAAAGCTGATGAGATTATAAATATTGACGGAAAAAGCATTGAAGTTAAGAGCGGTGTGCAGAAAGTAGTTATACAGAGAGAGAACTACTTGAGAGAGTACACTGTTTACGGCATCGAAAACCCAGTGAAAGGGATTGAAGCCTATATAGAAGGAAACAAACTTAATTTAAAGCTTGACCTCTCATACAAAATACCAATAACTGTGATATACGGAACACAAATAGAAACAAACACCAAGGGTGTCTTCCAGTTTAGCCTGGATCCATTCTATACAACAATTACAATAAAAGCTCTTTATTCAGATAAGATAACATGGGAGAATGGGTATTCTCTTTCAGAACTAATGAAGAGTGCATATAAGAAAGCTATTGAAAACTCTGAAAAATTGAAAGAATATCTGTCCAACTTGGGGATAGTATAGTCCTTCCTTCTTTGATTAGTTTCGGTCATGAGACCCTTATTTTTTCTTTTCTATTATTATGATGGAAACACTAAGTGAATACTACGTAGGGCCCGTTAAGATAACAATTGCAAAAGATGAAAGCGGTATTTGTAAATACATTATTGATGAACCTAAACTATCAGAAGAAGAAGAAAAGATAAAAGACGAAGTTATCTCAAAAATTTTATATTTAGACACAAAAAACGTCGATGACACTATAATAAAAATGTTGAGAGAAAGAGGATTAAAAGATGAACAAGTTGAGAAGATGCTTTATTATGTAAAAAGACAAATGTCATACGATGTAATTACACCAATAATGCTAGACCCAGATATTGAGGAAATCGAATGTAGAGGTTATAATTACCCTATAACCATAGTCCATAGACAATTTAGCGAGTGTATAAGACTTTATACAAACATAACCCTTGAGAACGATGACCAAGTTATTAGAGTAATAGAAAGACTTGCATCAAAAGCAAACAAGAGCGTTAACATAGCAAAACCTTACCTCGAATTCGCCCTCCCAGAGGGGCATAGAGTCGCAACAACAATAGGGAACGAGATTTCTCTCCCAGGCTCAACTTTCTCTATTAGAAAATTCCCTGCAAAGCCATTAAGCATAACTGGAATGATATCAAATGGGATGTTAAACGAACTAATTGCCTCTTATCTTTGGTTTTTAATGGAACACCGCCCATTCATCTTGATCCTGGGCCCAACCGGCGGTGGCAAAACATCATTACTGAACGCCCTTTTAAACATGGTTAACCCGAACTACAAAATTTTGACAATAGAAGATACGCCAGAAATAAACATCGTCAGCGGAAATTGGGTAAGGTTTATGAGCAGAACAACGTTAGGAGGCAATTTTGAAGTTTCACTAAACGACCTTGCTAAACTTTCTTTAAGATACAGACCAGACTATCTAGTCATCGGAGAGGTCAGAGGGAAAGAGATAGAAGCCCTAATTCATGGTTCAGCATCTGGTCACGCTTCGCTAAGTACTTTTCACGGTGCCAGACCAATAGATGCGGTAACAAGAATATCCAGTTTGCTATCTACGGACTTAGCAAAGTTATTCCTTCAGACAATATGGGCATTCATAATAGTTGGGAGCAGGAAGGAAGAGGACAGAACTGTTAGAACAATTATGTCTATTTATGAGACTGTTACAGAACATAACAAAACGAAGTTCAAAAAAGTAATACAATGGGACTTTACCAAAAAGATGTTTACACCAAGTGACGTAGCTTCATTAGTAAAAACGTCCAGCAAGCTGAAATGGATTACAAAGACTTATGGACTTTCCAATGACGATGTAAAACAAGAACTCCAGAGAAGGGCAGACTTTTTGAATAAGCTTGTTAATGAGAAAGTAATAGACTTTTTAGATGTATCAGCAGAGATAAGAAAGTTTTACATAGGAGGTGTTGTGAGTGCAAAGACCCAAAGTTAAAATAAAAAAGCCCCAACTTAAAGTGCAAAGACCAAAGAGCATCAAAGATTTACACCCCTATAAGATATTTGACACACAAATAAAGAAGAATATTGAATATTATGGTGGTGATATAACTGATGTTTACAAGACATACAAGAAAAGTGTGAGAATACTGATACCAGCAATTATAGCCGTGGCCATCCTTGGTGTTCTAAAAATCCATTACTTACTCTACTCCGTTCCTCTACTAGCACTGATAACTTACCTTTATCCATTTCTCTATGTAAAATCCAAGGCGGAAGAGCATAAGAAAATTGTAAACAATGAAGCACCTTTTATCGCCCTTATAGCTTATATAGACTCTATCGTGGACAAGGGATTAAACTTTACACTTAAAGAGCTTTCTGAAATTAAAGAGTTAAAAGTGCCCAAAATCGAGAAGACATACTTAATGAAGATGATCACATATATGAATATGCCATTCTCAAGGGCATTAGAAAGAAGAAGTATCATCCATACTGGCGACATGCTAGGAAAATTATATTCTAATTACCTAGCTTCACTTGAGCTAGGCTTTACATTAACTGACAGATTGAAAGACACTCTTCATGATCTGTTAAACGACCTCAAGGACACATACAAGAACTATATTGAAAAAGCGGGCGAAATGACTGAAATGGAATTTGCTTTGCTTTTGCTTTTGCCAATAATACTTATAGGTTTTTCGTTTTCCTTCAAAGTGTCCCCAATTGACCTCTTTGCTCCATTATTCTCGGCACCACTGCTAATCTACTTAGTTTCCTCCTCGCAACCATCATTCGACTACAATTTGAAATACGGTAGATATGTGTTTCTGTTAGTTATTATCCCCGTGATCTTGGTTTTGCCAAAGATAGACTTGACATATAAGCTCATTGCGTCTGTAGCTGTTTTAGTTGCCTTAAGCTATTTTGTGTATTCTCAGATTAAATTAGCAAAAGATCTTGAGAACAACCTACCAACTTTATTAAAAGAGATTTCTGAGTATCTGAAAATCGGGTACACAATACAGACAGCTATCCCCAAAGTGAAGTTAAGTTCTAAAAGTGTCAGCAAAGCTTTAGAAAAGTACATCAAAGACCCTGAACACGTGGACTCACCCTCAAAACTGTTTAACATGACGTTTAAACTTCTCTTCATAATTGCAAGAACTGGTTACTCATCAGTCGCTCTACAAGAACTTGGTAATACAATTTATGAAGTTGTCTATGGCAAAAACTCTCTAACGAGACAGTTACAGTTGTTTGACATTTTAACCCTAATGACTCCAGTAATGCTGTGGATGACTTTTACAATGTTGGGCAAAATAGCGAGTACTGTTGTTCCTCCATTCTCTGTTATTGCGTCATATAGTGTTGCTTCAGCGTTAATTTTCTCTAAAATCTCGCGTTTTACATTGCTTTATTTCCCAACAATGCTGATGCTATTTGCCATTCTGTCAGTTGTAGCGTTTATCCCACCAAGTATATTCAATGTACCAAGCTATTGATTTTCTTTTTTTGCAAAGTGTTTTAATCTAAACACTGATTGTATGTGTCTTTTGTCTACATAGTGTAAATCTGGGTGTGTGTTTGTTTGCTAAATGTGTCTGGCAATTTGCGTCTGTAGTGTTTAAATCTAAACACTTACGAGAGTTCCCTATGCCCCCCCATTGTCTGTTAAGCACCATTGCTGAGTGTTTAAATTTAAACATACCATAAAGTTTATATATATCTGTATCATTATTCTAATTGGGGGTCGATGTGTTACTCTCAAAAGAGAAAGTAAGAAAGATTGATAGAAATGAAGCATTACAATTGAAAGGATTAGGGAAAATAATAAGAAAGACAGCACTTTACACTGTATATGAGATAAATCTCAACGATACTAGATTTCTCTTGTTTATATTCACGTCTATTGCTCTTCTAGTGAGAGATGATGATGATGTTGTATTGAAACGCCTTTTCCTTTTTGAAGAAGAAATAAAGTTAAAGCCCTTGTTATATGTAACTACGGGTAAACCGAAGGTTGAGTTTGAGAAAGACAGAGTGATATTGTACGTAGGAAAGAGAGATTTTAAACCAACAAAGATTGAAAAAAAGATAGTAAATTGGGACTTCTTATTTACTCGCAACTATAGGTTTAATATCACGCTAAAAAGAGGAGAACTAGGCTTAGTTATTGAGATTCAACTGGATGAGTACCTACAGGCTTTGTATGACATAATAAGGTGAATAAAATGCAAACGTTTCTCTGGTATAAAGTAAGGACTACATTTTATCTCCCCTCTGAGGACTTAAAGCGTCTGGTAAAAGCGTGTGATGAACTAGGAATAGTAGCTCTCTCCAATTGTGTAAAGATGGCAATTGACTCTTTCTTATTAGAAGATAACGGAATTGCATCACGAGAAAGAGAGAAAATCCTCTCAGCAAAAATTAGAGTTAAAATAAGAGCCGGAGATTTAGAGAGGTTTCAAGAGATATGCAAAAAAAGAGGGTATGAAGATTATTCATTATGCTTCACAGACGCAGTAGAAACGTGGCTGGGCAAACAGAAAAATGTTCAGTTAATCTCCTTCCATTAAATTTTATATGTTTTGTGGCAGAGGTTTCTTTGTGTTGATTCGAGTAATTATCCTGCCTGAAAACTATGCGCTTGCTCTGAGTGAAAAACAAGGGATAAAACTAGAATTAGTCTCTTATTCACAGTTAAATAAAGTTAATTTAAAGAAACATTTTGCTTTGTCTTTTATCAAAGACAAGGGACTAAATTCCATCCTAAGGAAATACTTAAGACCATATATTGAAGCCATGATAGATATAAACAAATATGAATACAAACCGACAGACTATATTGTTTCTGTTCCTAACAATTTTAGTATCTCTAAATCATATATTGCCTTAGGTGAACCATGCATTACAACATATATGAAAGATAAAGTAAAGCAAAACCAATTACTATCGCAAGACCGTTAGCAAGTGGATTATTATATCTAAAGTGTGCTAAAGCAAACCTTTTCCATTTTCCGTGTTTCTTCACATAAATCCCTTTTTCCGTAAAGACGTCAAGCAACATGTGTGTTGGGCCAACCAACACACCCGAGACCAAGACAGAAATAACGAGTTGAATAAACTCATAGTTGTTTAAATAGTAATGGTAGTAATAATAATGACCTGAGAGCAAAGCAATGAACAAGACTGGTAAAGATGAGATTAAACCCCAAATAACGCTTCTTGGAAAAGTGTGGGTTAGAGGAGTTCTAACTGGGATTTCACCATACCTAGTTACTACTTCTTTATGACCTAATGAGTCTATTACTGTATTCCCAATAAGCGAAACGACAACAGCTACAACAACAACATTGTAAAAACTAGTAAACAATGAAAGAAGCAGAGTGATTACGCCAATTGAGAATACATAATGAGTCAATAATTTCATCAAGAAAAAATAAAGAAAAGAGTTGTATTTAAGCCTTTGCAAACGTATCGAGAGAGACTAAAACAGCCCTTGGGTCTGTTATGAAGTGAATGAGAGCCTCTCCCCTACCAAGGAATGTTAATTGTTGCTCAATCTCTTCATCACTAATGCTTACAAATCGTGTTACTTCTTGCCAGAATTTTTTATCTCCGTTATTCATAAAGGCAATGAGACCAACGTTTTGTAAGTAAATATCAGAATACTGACCAAAGTCTATGATATTCTGAGTAGCCATAAGCAACATTATACCAAACCCTCTTCCTCTCTTTATCAAATCCATAACTATTGAATACTCAGAAGCACTCTTTAATATAGACCACGCTTCATCAACAACTAGGGCAATCTTTAGCTTGTCATCAGCAACGCTGTACTTATTGTATATCTTCGTCAACACAGACAGCATTATAAGTCTCCTAAGCTCTTCAGACCTAATCAAGGAGAGATCAACAACATAGACTTCAGGTTTGTTAATCGCATTTATCATGTCGTATTTATCAACAACGTCTTTATTGTCAAACCCTAACTCTTTATCATACTCTCTCACTTGAGATAAAACTCTGAAAAGATATGTTTTTGTTTGCAGTGTTAAGTCCATCTTCTCTATTTCATCAATTACATTATCCCATGTCGGCGTCTCATATTTAGTATATGCATTCTTTAATGCTTTAAACAAGATAGCTGATGTGTACTTGTCAAGGTCAAAGCTCATAGCTAATATGTCTTCAAGCTGAGAGATGTACGAATCAAGATTTACTCCATTAGGTCTCAATAGACCAAGATGATACATCAATGGATTTAGTATTTTCGTTTTTACACCGTATTTTTTTAATCTAAGCTTTATGTCGCTTTTTGTGTCAAAAAACACGACGGGAATTTCAGTAAAGACATTCACTTTGTAAGCAAGGTTAATGAGGAACTCTGTCTTCCCAGCACCAGTTGGGCCTATAACCAAAGTGTGTGGGTTAAGCATCTTTTTGAAGTTCCAGAAAACGGCTCTGTTATTCCCAATCTCTTTACCTAAGAATATACCATCTTCTAATAGCTCAAATTTTGGTGCTTTAGGTAAAGAAAAGACTGTTAGAAAGGGAAGCTGTGTTGGTAATCCTTGGGCCTTCGCAGAAATTCTATCTTCAAGCAAATTGTTTATTTCCCCTTGTTTTGCCAATCTCGATTTTACCCCAATACTCTCTAACCCCTTCTTTAGAAGCTGAAGAGATGATAAAGCACTTTCCTCAGAGTTAGCATCGACAAGAAAGTAAATTGCGTAACGGAATGGCATTTCTCCTTCGCTTATCCTTTGTATCATCGCTTGCGTCATCTCTAACTCGCTCTTAGCTCTTTCATTTGAAGGGTCACTTTCGACGATGACACGCAGATTCTGAGCTCTCTGAAATAATTTCCCAAGATAATCATTCTTGTCTATTGTCTCTTTTCTAAAGATAACCTCAGCACTACCAAGTACATCTAAGACTTTGTGATAAGAAACAATCTTTGTTCTCAAAACCTCATTGCTCATGTCTCTGTAGTCAAACGGTATATCATCAACAATCAACACACCCTTCACTTTGCCGTTTATCTTCAGTATTCCCTCTTTGACCTCAACGTTTGAGGGTTGTTGTTTCCCCCTCTTTAAAAATGAGAGAAGGTCTAATGGCGATTCTCCTTTTTTCTGTTTATACATGATAAAGACAATTATTGCCAATATAACATCAATAACAATGAAAAAAGGCTTTCTAGTTACAATTGCCGTTATAGTTAAAAAAATTAAAAGAAGAAAAGCAAACTTTGAATTATCACTTAGATCCAGTCTCATGTTATAATTATTGTTTAAAAAAAGGAGTTAAGCGATAATAAAAGTGTTTAAATCTAAACATTCGACTTTAGTTCAGCTAGCAGTTTTTCAAGGTTATCTATCAGCATCTTCTTTTCATAATCACTTTTTGCTTTTGCTTTTAACATAGCTAGAGACTTACCTAGCACATCATCCAACTTTGTTATTTGATCTTTTGTTATTACGTCAAAAAATTGTTTCACAATGTTTTTGAAATCAGCCTCTGGTGTGTACCCTTCCTTAGCCAACCATTCAATTATCTCTAGTCTGTTAATAACATATTTATGCCGACCTAATGGGCCTAGATAACAAATTTTGTCTCTTTTATCCCTTCTATGAAATGAATAAAGATAATCACGACCATACACTTCAGCTATACCGAGACGGAAAAACTCTTCACCATCATTTGGACAAGTCCCCTTTGCGTTAATAAAAGCCTTAAACGCTATTTTCTTTTTTCCTCCTCTTTTTGCTAAATCAACCATTAAGAGAAAAAACGATTAACTTATATAAAAACATTTTCTTAAAACATTTTCCCAACGGCTATTCTTCAACAACTTGCTCTTTATCAGACAATGCTTCCAAGAACTTGTTTAAATCTACCGTTACTGCAAACATGACATCAGATGAAACCCTCACTTGACCGTATTCCCATTGGAATATCTCAGCTAATGACTTTAGATTCGTCACCTGCAGGAAGTGTGAAGATAATTCGTCTACGAATTTCTTTGCAAACACAATATATAATTCGTCTCCTTTACTCTTCAAATACACCCCTGGGATAAGTCTATTTCTCAATACTTGTACTATAATATCTCTCTTTAATAGAGAATCGTTCTCATCTCCGTATAAAGATGTTTGCGGACTGATTCTCCCGAATGTCTGTGTATATGCATTAATAAACATTCTATATATATAATCAAGAATCTCTTGTTTTGTGTTGTCTTCCTCTCTTTCCTCATATCTTAGATGAACCCAGTCTGGTACTGAGAGTTCAGCAGTTTTGTAAGCAGTTTCAAGTAACTCTTCAGCATAACTTTCCCAGTCTTCTTTCAACACTTGATTTTGTATGATGTAGTAAGAGATGAATTTACCTAACGCCTTTAATTTGTGTAGCTGTGGCCTTACTGTTGAAGAGAACAGACGTTTTCTCTCCTCTATTGACTCTTTTTCACCGTATGTAAATGATAGCTTTATGAACCTTCTTAAAATCGCATCATCATAAGGCAAAGGTCTATTTGAAGTAAAGATGAGTGGAGCTAGTGATGGTATTTCAGTGTAACTTCCGTGAATGTATTTCCCACGCACTACAACAGTCTCTATAGCGTTTTTTATCATTTCCACAAGGTCTTCCTTGTTAAAGACATTAGCTGGTTCATTGACCAAGATGGGGAAAGTCGATTGAGACAGAACAAACCCGATACGGGCAGGTGTGTCAATATTACTCCCGCTCTTTACATACTGAGCACCCAACCCCCAAATATGAAGAACAATCTCACCAATTGTTGTTTTCCCAGCCCCACTAGTACCATATAGAAACAGCCATCTTATCCATTGTCCTCTTTGCTTATAAATGAAAGAGAACGGCGATATAACACCCCATTTAATTACTTTTACAAACTTTGGTTTCACATAGTCATACCATTTCACAAGTTCATCTAAGAATAACAATGCTTCCCTTAGCTCTTCTTTACTAGTTGGTGCAACATCAACAGCAACAGGAAATATTTCTCCATTCATTAGATAAAAACCTGGAGACTCGACCTCACTTTTCACTATAGCTCTACCTTTTTCAATAAAGCCGTCGAGAATGAAATTCAAGACGTCTTCAGCTAATCTTTTGTTGACTACCAACCCCTCAGCACTAAGCCTTGCCAATATTTCTGAAACTGTTGTTGGGCCGATCTCCAAAGGTTTTGGGCGTGTGTTTGTCTCCCAGATAACTTTATACTTTGTAACCCCACCGAGTGCATTTGAGAATATCTCTACTTGCGTTGGTGCTCCAATAAACACTTTCTCTTTATACCTTAACCCTTCTTTCCCAAGTTTCGCTCTAACTACTCTCAGTTTCCTAAGATCAGCAACTGCAAAAATTTGTTTTTCATAATCCATAATCTCAACAACTGAATCTCTGTAGGGAGAGAGAGTTTTCAGTATGTCTTCTATTTGCCTTATGACATCAAGTGCTTTCTCCTCTCCGTAATATCTCTCTAATATCTCTTGAACACCACTCTTTCCTTTGATTTGGCTTTCATCAATCTGTGATTCTAGACCATAAGGTCTAATTCCAAATTCTTTTTCTATTTGATCAGCAGACTTATCGACGTCAAGTCCAGCCTTTTTGTAAGTGTAAACTACAGTTGCTAGTCTTTCTTTGAGCGGATCATCATCATGACTTTCATCATAAAGCATTTTTATTAACTTTAACGCTTGTAGCGGATGTATCTTTGCCTGAGCCAACCAACCAGAGAGGAAAAGGGCTAAGTCTTGTCTATTCCCAGGGCGATAAGCCTCCTTTATAGCCTCTTTTATTTGGATCAACTGTCCATCAGTTAAGACTCTGTAGTTATCTATTGTTATTACTTGAGGTGCGTTATTTTTTGCTTTCTCTACCACAAGTTTATTCTCTAATTCCTCTATATCATATTGCTTTTCACTATTTCTGTGAATGACTTTAACAAGTCTTCCAGTCCTAGGGTTGTATGATTCTGGCAACCTTAGTAATCTAGCTAAGTCTTTAACTTGTTCATCAGCAGGAATCCCCAAGCCTTTAAGATATTCAATAAGCTTACTCTCGAGACTAATTAGTTTGCTAACATCATCAATTTCTTGAGATAGTTTGAAATAAAAATGATAGCCACCACCAGAATCAACAACAGCAGTAGGTTCAATTCCTATCACATTCAGCAAGGCCGAAAGTGGCGGTCTATCAACTTTGAAAACCTTTCCGTTTTCCTCATAGTAGCACTGAAGAGCATGGTCTTCTCCCTCTTTGCATCCCTCAAACTCCTTTTCCTTCACTTCCTTCTTATAATCAATATCTACGAAAAGCACCCTACCGACCTTAACATCATTTGCAGATCCTCTCCCTTTCTCTGGTATATTAGCAAGAGGCAAGACTTGATAAAAGATGTGTGCCTCTCTGTCTTTCCCTAATTCTATGACATCTTGGGCAACTCTCAAATATAAATCATCGTAGTCCAAAACTATAACAACACTGTTACTTTGCTTTACGTCTTTGACAAAAAGAGGGAGAACATAATGTTTATACATCATTTTGTCTTTCTTCTTTACAGCAACAGTGTAACCTCTAGCATTTAATGATGTATAGTCCCACACCAAAAAGAGAAAATCTTTTAGTCTTGTAACACTTGGTTTTTCCTCTTCCATATTTACAAATTGTGTTTCCAGTATATAAATATGTAGTATTGTCATTACTTTTAAGTGTGTATTGTTGTTATATTTGTAATAAGAAGAAGTTAGAAAAATGTTTATAGACTAAATTAACGGGGTGTTTAAATTTAAACACTTAACAGAAAAAAGTTGTCTTCAAAGGATTATATCTATACCAAACGGAATCTTACCAGCGTAACCGCCTATCAGCTCCGCTAGACCAGTTGTTATAGCAGTAAGCAGGGTCATAAAAGTCAAGGGGCCTAAGAGGGTAAACACAATAAACGACGGCAAAAGGTCTTGCGTAACCCACGCCACAACATTCCCCCCAGGGGCTGGTGTTGCAATAGACGCCCAATTATTGATGTTATATGTGTTAAGGTGAATAAGAGAGAGAAAATTCGGTAAAAGCGGTAAGCCTACCCAAAATACAATAGAGAAAGCTATTAGCGTTGCTCCTATAGTCCTTCCTAGCCTGAACGGAATTGCCATAAGCATTATACCAAACGCTGTTAGCCATCCCCAATTTTCGTACACCAGCAGTGAGAGAGCAATTAAAAATGTGAGAAATGACGACCCTAGCGAGAGGAAGAAAGAAGCCAAAGATAAAGGAGCAAAGTTGATATAAAACTTTGACAAAATACCATTAAGGAGATTGACATCAACAAACAAGCCCACTGTTTCTAATTGTGTGCCATACAACCAGTTATAGTAGTTATTCCAGGAAATACCTAAATCAGAGCCCACTTGTTCTACAATTGATATTATTGTAAAATAGAGAGTAGACCAGAGCATGATATATATGCCGTCTTTGATAAGTGTAGGCCCCCATTTTTTCAATCCGTACACTGGTAATGGCAACCCATACAACAGAGCACCAAGGAAGTACGTCATATCACCCAAAGCGTTAGCAATTTGCAGATAATTTAAAGGTGATGGTAGTCCATTAAGCTGAGTTTGATTCAGTGTTGGCGGAAAAGCCGATGGAGTTGTTGTAGTAGTGTTTGTAGGCAGAGTGAAGAGCATTAACAGATGTATTAGAAACTCAAACACCATTATTATCAATATTTTAAAAAGTTAAAAATAAGAGTTGGGCGAAACTTATTTGTTATCGGTATATACATATTTCTTAAAGATTGTCTTTACTCCAAAATAAGTTACCAATATTAGAAAAAGGCTTAACCCTAAAAGAATATAATTTCGTGTAAATGCAAAATCAAGAGTTGTCGTGATTAACAAAAGGAGAGATGCTAACTCATAACTTTTCAAGCTTTTTTTCATTCTTCTTCATTCTTAACCAGTGATTAAAAAAAGGAGAGTAAACCGATTAAGTTTCACTCTTCACTCCTCTTTTTTAAAAATATATTATAACATGGGGAAATTAAGTCTATTTAGTTCAACTGCATTCTTGTCTTTGATAGCTGTTGGTTCAATCATGACACCTATTCAACTTTTACTTTATGTATACGGCTCTTCTTTTGAATACTCGATGCAATATATCAATGTACAAACGTCAGCAAAAGTCCTAGATGGTATTGCAAAAGTCACAACCTATGAACAAAATGTAACATCAAATGTAACAATCGAAGTAACAAAATGCGAGGTTGTTGACTCATATCTTTATTTCTCGATATATAATAATGGAACTTTTCCAGTCTATGTATCTTATATAGGTATAGAAGGTCTTGGGTTATTATTCCAAAATATCAGCATAGCACCATACCAGAATCTAACAGGGTATATTAAATTACGTTGGAACGTAACACCCGGATCATGGTGGTTGATATGGTTTACGATAAATAATATAGCGGGGTACTCTTGTCCTTTTAATGCATTTGCACAAGCAGTTAATGTTACAAATAGCACCTTTTCTCACACCATAGACGTATATCCCTTTGCCCTTGTCTTTGGTGACTACAAAACAAACAACACTAGCTTATTTAACATCACCATACCTATAGATAATCAAACTCTTACAACACCTATGCCTATATACAACAAAACTCTCATAACGAATAAGTCATTTGTTGTCTACGGTATATTGAACACAGGGCCAACAGAAATCAATTTAACAAGTATAACCATTGATGGTATAGAATTATTAAATAAAACAATAACAATCGAACCATACCAGTTCGTAGAAAATGTAACAAAAATACCCTCAAGTTTTCGTGTTGTTTACCACCAAAACTATACCATAATATTTACCTTTATAACTCCAGACAATACTACAGAAGAAACAGATGAAAATATCTTTGCAATTTAATAGTCTTTTTCTTCAACCAGCAGTGTATTAACACCTTGAGTGTTTAAATTTAAACACCCTGTTTTTTACTAATTAATTCGGTCTACTCCCCTATTTTTCTATTGTATTTATTATAGGATGAGAGCTATACAAGTACTAAGCCCAATACACAGACAAAGAACAAGAAAAACAAAGGGGATTTCATCCATCTTAGGAACAGTAATAGTCTTAGCAATAACAATAGCCTTAGGAGCTTTATTGTATGGATATGCCAACGGAATGTTCAGCAACATGAGTCAAAACTCCAATGTGAACGCACAAGTAAGTTTAATTGTAAATCCATCAACGGGGGGTGCATATCTACAGTATTCTTTGCAGAATAATGGTAATATCAAAGTGACTATATATTCAATAACTGTCAATGGTGGTGGTAATATTCTTGCAAATAATATCACCCTGCTCCCTGGCGATTCATACCAAAATGTATCAACATTAACAACAGGAACAACGACAGGAGTCTCCTTCCAGCCAGGTAGCTATTACACTGTAATTATATACGGCGTGACAGCAACCCACAAAGCAATAACAATAGCACAAAACGTCTTAGCCTCTGAGACCTCGTGATAAAAATGAAAGGCATATCATCTATTTTTTCTTCTCTTATTGTTACGCTTATTACACTGTCTTTAGCAGTGCCCTTGATGCTTTATTTTACCTCCTTGCACAATTCTGCTACAAACAACCTTGGACAAAGTTTTGCTAAACTCAACAACGTAACTGCTACAGAAATGAGTGTCATTAACATGGGTAATACAGCAAACAAGGTTTTTCTATATAACTATGGAAATACACCAATTAACATAAACTTGGTGATAATAAACAAAACGTATTACAAGGTAAGTTACATCTTGCCACCAAACAAAATAGCCCCATTAAGCAATATTTCTACAAAAATAGAGAACATAACATTAACTAATACGACAGTTATTGTTGAGGCAAATGGTAACTACTATACTGTCTATAGTTAGTCTAAGTTATTTGCTTTTTTCTTTCTGTTTTCTGTTTCTCTTCTCCCTCCTCTTTTTTCTCTCTTCTTTTATTTCTCTATCCAGCACTTCAGCTATTTCTTTGCTATGTGCTCTAGTTAGGTGAAAATAAAATCCTCTTTTTGTGGAAAAGCTCTTCCCACATAATTTACATCTTAAGTTTTTCTCTTCTCTATCTACAATAAGCAATGAAATATTCTCTATTAAACTTCTTATTTCCTCTAATCTGTTTTCCCCAATTATGCTTATAATATCATTATCTTCTACTTTTAGACCAGAAGCATAGGTAGAAACAATTGCAGAAAGCCTTTCAGCTCTACTTGACCTTTTCACAAGATGACTTTGTATTAGGAGCTTATAAACCTTTCTATATTATTTTACCTATTAAGCTAGTTAATAAAAAGAAAATTTCTTTAACAAAGCGGAGAAACGTGGTATTATTGGTTTATTGTCTCAATATATTTATAAGGATATATACTATTTTTTTATTGCAATGAGGCGAAAGAGAGAGGCAACAATATATTTTAAGTTCTTTATAAGGAGACTTAAGACGAATAAATTGAGGTGGTTTGTGGTGTAATAAGAAGGGTGAGGCGAAGAAAAAGTGGTGGTTGGCCAAGATAATAATAGGAGGGACTATGCTAAAAGTTTTGTGTCGAGAATTTGGAACTATAGCAGTAACTATGCAAAGTGTTATAGTATCTTTTGGGATCATGAGAAGTACAAGGTTTTCTGTCTTTCTAATCAAACCCTCGATGATTTGATAGAGGAAGTAGTTGGTTTTGCTATACAACTAGGTGAAAATGTTGATATATACTATAGAGTCTTCCCTCTATATGAAAGACCAAAAGGGAGAGGAGACGCAAGTTACACACAAGTTGGGAAAGTGCTGTTTGCGGATTTAGATTATAAAAAAGAAATTGACAATATAGTAAAGAAAGAATGCAAAGAAGGAGAAGATTATTCGCTTGAATGTTACTACCAAAGCGGAAATAGAGTATATAAAGTTGATAGAGAGCCTCTTAGTAAAGTTCTTGAGAAGCTAAAGAAGTACAACTTATTACCGAGTATTGCTGTTGATAGTGGAACGGGTTATCATCTATACTGGATTCTAAACACTGAAAGAGATGCAAAAGAAGTTGAAACAGTAGAGAAAAAACTTGTTAAGTTTCTTAAAGAAATTGGGTTACCAGCAGATGAAAGAGCTTCTGATTTGGCCAGAGTCCTGAGACTTCCTGGGACAATAAACCAGAAGTCAAAAAGAGTTGTAAAAGTGATTTACCAAGACGAAAGAGAGTATGACTTAGAGGAAATAAAAAGAATCTTTCCAGAAGAGAAAGAGAAAAAATACACAAGCAACAACTTTAAGCGACTTAGTGACTTACAGTTAGACAAGATTAAAGAACTAGTTAAGGTTGGCTATAAGCGTGGGAATAGACAAGACCTCGCTCTCTTTTTATCAGGCTGGTTTGCTAAAGCTAAAATTGACCCACTACAGACTGCTAAGCTCATTAAAGCATTACACGACGAGACTAATGATGAAGACAAACTATCTATGAGATGTTCGTCGATTATCTATAGTTATAGGAAAGCTGGTCTTGATATCTCTTCATTTGTCAAAGGTCTTGAGGATATTTGTGGTTCTCTTTCTGGTAAAGAGAAAGAACATGTTGGCGGTGTGAAAGGCAAAAACGGAGTGCAAGAGATTTTAGAAGAAGTGCTAGATAAGGAAAAAGCCTTAGCAGTTATACAAGAGATTGAGGAGATTCTAAATGTAGCGAGTGTTGGGAAAGACGCAATATTTGAAGTAATGGATGAGCAAAGGAAAATATATGCTGTAGCAGACCCAATAAGGAAAGTTATCGCTAGAGCAACCCGCAATGGGAATGGAATAGAGTTTAAGGAAAGAGTAATTAACGGGTACCCGAGTGTTGTAACGATCTATGAAAATCCAATTGGCGGAATTACTAAGTTCTTAGTTACTTGGGATGCACCAACTAGGTCAAAGCCAATATCGATAGGCCCCGCTACTGCTGAAGAGATTGTAGATAGACTGAGAGCAGAAGGATTAGTGAGGTACAGAAACTTAGCTTATGATGTGTTAAGCACTGTACTGGACGGATATATTAGAAAGAACAAAGTCATTCGAAAAGCAGAGATTGAGGCCCCAGGGTTTTACCTAGTTGACAGTAAAATTGTTCCTAACCGAATTGAAGTGAGAAAACCTTCGGAAAAAGAGCTGAAAGAAGCCTTAGAACTATTAAACGAACTTGCTGAGTTGTGGTTCTCTCATATTAAGGATAAGTTTGCTGTCATTATCAAATGGGGCATCATATCCCCATTCTCATTTATCTACAAAGTGAAAGGAACTTGGATGAAATGGCTCTATCTCTATGGTGCTAGTGCTACGGGGAAAACAACACTAGCTGAAATTGTTTTATCAATATGGGGGTTAAAGAGCGAAAATATGAAAGGTGGAGCAAACATAGACAGTGTACCAAGGTTAGGATATGTACTGTCTCAGTCGACTTTTCCAATAGTTATAAACGAGCCTGGATCAGCGATTTATCGAGATGACGTTGTTGAGGTGATGAAAAGTGCAATAGAGAGCACTGTGGTAAGGGGTAAGTATATCCACGGCTCTTACACTGAAATACCATCCTTAGCACCTTTGCTTTTTACTTCTAACAAAACCTTGCCTAAAGACGATGCTTTGTTAAGAAGGCTTCTTGTGTTGCATTTTAGCTATGGAGAAAGAATTGAACAAGAGAAAGCTAAAGAGTTTGAAAATAAAGTAAAACCACGCTTAACAAAGCTAAAAGCAATTGGTAACTATATATCCTTTATTATATTAAATGAGTTGCAACCGGCAGATTGGGAAGATACTGCAACAAGTCTATTAGAGTTGGCATATAAAGAGGCAAAACTTGAAGTTCCGCAATGGATTTATGGGAAATACCAAACCGAAGATGACGTGTACGACGATATGAAAGAGAGAATAAGGGAGTTTTTATACAGAAAGCTAATTGACATGTACACGACAAAAATTGGAAAAATAACAAATGAAGACTCAATTGATACTATTGCAAGACAAGTCCTATCAAAGGGGTTACTTGAATGGGCTTCTTTTGTTGTTAGAGATGGATATAATGAGGTTAGATTCAAGCAAGGATTTGTCGATGAGTTGAAGAATGTTGTTGGTGACATTACACTAAAGAGCTTAGCTGAGCTATTGGGTTGGGAGTACAAGAATGTAAAAGAGAGTGAGATTGTGGATGAAAAGAAGAAAGTTCTAAAGGCTATTGTTGTAAGGTTTAACGATTTAATACAATTCCTTGAAGACTAGTCTATATAAAACCTAAGCTACCAACAGATTTTTTTCTGTTTTTTTGCCCTTGGGTTAAGGCAGATAGGTAGCCATCTAGATTTATTTGCCAGGCTACGTAGAATATATTTAATATTTACAATCTAAAAAGTTTCATTTTTTCCCTTTGTGTTCTATAGGTTTTAGGTAAAACATGGGTAGCCTAACTCTGTAGATACACACAGATTTTTTTGAAAAAGCAAAGTTAAATCCCCTGCTACTTAAGCTACCAGGCTACCCGAGCTACCCAGGCTACCCAGGCTACCTCCTAACCAATATAGAATATATATAATATATAATATATAATATAATATAATAATAATCTGCTTGTGTATGACTAAATAAGACAAACATTGTTTTTTATCTAGTTAAAATAAAAATGATTTACTTAACAAAACTAGTAGCTACGGAGAAAAAACGGACAGGCTACGGAGAAAAATACTGGTGTAGTTCTATGATGAGAGCAACAGAAGGCGTATTCCTATAATAAGGAGCACACTCCCTTTGCATACACTCCTATTATTCTTTACAAAAACATAAAAAGAAGAGAAGAAACAAAAAAGAAGATAATACTTTATATTTGGCCTGGGATAGATTGTATAAAGGTAACTATTGTTGAACCAAGGGCAAACAATAGCATTGCTAATAGAGCATCTTCCAAGAAATCTTGACCGAGTCTTTTCACTTTGAATATTGGGATTGGGCCTCCTCTCATTAATGAGCCAACACCCCAAGCCACAAGAAACAGACTCCATGCTATTTCAGTTATCGTACTATTAATTCCGTTTATCAATCCAGCTAGATCATAAACTACTAAGAGAAGATTATCAATTAGCACTTTTCTTCACCTCTATAATTATACACTACTTTTTTAAAAAGAGAGTTGCCCGAAAGTTCATCATCATAATCTAATATTGTTCTTATCAGACCTTCAGTAGAGTCAATACCGTGTTCTAAAAAACATTCTGTTAATTTTTGTAAAGGCTTCTCTGAATTTTTAGCCATTTTCACACACATTGAAATAATCTCATTAACACTCATGTCTTTTCATATTAACGTTTAGTATATCATTAAGAGTGGTGACTAAAACTTTTCCGTTTTTATCGTGATATGTTTAAATTTAAACACTCCAAGGAACACTTATCATATCTAAAAAGGATGTGAGATAAAATAGAAAAAATACTACAATTGCAAACTTTGTCTCGTATTATAACAATGGAGACTTTCTTAGTCTTATAGAAATATCATCTATGTTTGGTTTAGTAGTTATTACATGACCACATCTAGGGCATTTCCCACCATAGATTATCTTTATCTCTGTAGGTGTTCTCACACCGTAAAAATCTTGGCCTACTTCTTTGAAATTATAAAAGACATAACCACAAACCTTGCATTTATACACCACAGGCATAAGATGTTATTATAAAGTAGCTAATTTAACTATTATTGCCAGCTGTTAGTAGTTTTTGACCGCTTGGGATTAGGTAAACAAAACTTTGCTTCTACACATCACGTTAAGTGTTTAAATTTAAACACTTAACAGCTTCATGTACATTGTAATTACCAGCTCTATATTAAGAATGTTAATAGAAGTAGATCTGCCCCTGAGTGTTTAGATTTAAACACTCGAATCTAACTTCTTGCTTCTTGTTATTTTTAATTGCACCAAAGTATGAGAGAGATTATTTGCTAAATAATCCTTTGTTTCGTCATAGTGTTTAGATTTAAACACTCTCTTGTTAATCTAAAACTTCACTTTGGCGTTCTTTTGATATTAGCTAAAGCGATCATGAAATTAACTACCCTGTTATGTTTATTAATCAGAAAGCTATAACTAAATATTGTGACTGGGACAACAACTACTATTAATGCAGTTGTGAAGTTGAAAGTTGCTCCCAGTCATGAGGTTAAACACCTTGCTTACTTATACACTAAAGCCAAACGCACCCTTGTCAAATGGTTAATAAAACAAAAACCCGCATACAAAAATGACAGAGAGCTAATAGAAATCCTACACAACAACTGGTACACAAAGCTAAAGCAACTTGGCCTGCCATTAGCATTGATTTTTGATTGCTATAGAGATGCAAAGAACGTGTACAAATCATGGTTATCTTTGACCAGAAAGAAGAGAGAATACCCCAGACTGAAGAGAGTATCAGTAATCTTTACGCCAAACGTTACTTACTCTTTTGATAGAGAGAAAATAAAGCTAACCATGTTAGGGAGAGAGATAAGAGTATTAGGTTACGGTGGAAACTTGAGACAGTATAAGGATTGGGAAATTGCTGAAGCTAGGTTGTTGAAGAAAGAGAATGGCTGGTATCTCCATGTGACGCTTCAAAAAGAGAACAACCAGACCGAGTTCAAATTAAAAGACGCTGTTGCCGTAGATGTTAATGAAGACTTCACTATGGTTGGAAACGACAAAGTAGTTATGCAAATTGAAACTAGAGTTAATGACGCTTTGCATTACATCATGTTAGCACAAAACTTGCAAAGAAAGTACCCAACGAAGTGGAGGTATTCAAAGAGAATTCTAAACAGAATCAGACATTACTACAGAAGAGCGGGGAATATTTTGCTTGACTCAGCGAAGAAGACAGCAAAGTGGATAATAGATATAGCGGAAATGCTAGGTGCAAACGCAGTTATCTTAGAAAATCTCATTGGATTAAATAGAAAAATAAGGAATTTGAGCAGAAAACACAGAGTTAAGATGATATTGATGCAGTACAGAAGGCTACACACTTGGGTGGAATGGCAGGGTAAAAAACGTGGAAAAACAACAGTACATATCCCAGCCGTTTACACGTCATTCAGCTGTCCTAAGTGTAAAGCGTATATGAAACTCGTAGAAGGAAGAACGGCTAAATGTTTGAACTGTGGATTTGAGGAAAATAGAGATTATGTGGCTGTTATGAATCTTTATGGGAGGGGTCTTTCATACCTTAAGCACCTCTCGACTGCTCACAGGATGAGCACTGGTCATCTTTGACCATGTGACTGTGAGAAGGACGGCAGTGAGACCGTCTAAACGCTTGTTTTATTTTTCGTATAATTTGTTAGGGAAAAAAGAAGAAATAAGGGAAAAGGAAGGGAGAAAAAGAAAGAAAGGAAGAAAGAGAGAGAGAAAAGAAGAAGAAGAGAAGGAGGAAAGCGAGGAAGAAAAAAATAGGGATAGATAAAGAGGAAGGAATAATAGAGGTTGGATAGAAAAGAGAAAAAGGCTTAGAAGAAAGGAAGGAAAGAGAGAAAGAGAGAGAAAAGAAAAATACTTCGGAAGTAGAGAGATAGTTTAATTCAGCCGTATATTAGGTCGCTTATAATGGTTGCCGTTGCTATTGATTAGATGTATGTATATATATATAATAATAATAAGGTATATATGTAATAATGTATTTAGTGTAAGTAATGTATTGATGTTAAGACAGTTAAGCCGAACTGACTAATAAAACACTCCGCACTAACAACACATTGAGATTATTATTACAAAAAGAAAGTGCTCGTGTTTTATTAGTCAGCTCAGATTAGTAGTTCGGCTTTTGGCCCCCACCCCTCCTTTTCTCAGACTCTTTTTCTCCCCGTTTTCTCCGAACTACTAATCTGTGACGCTGACGCGTCTCTTCTCTTATTAGACCAAAAGCTTTATATACTAGTCTTACGTATCTATAATTGGGGGTCACACATGGTAAACAAGAAAAAAGCCCAAGTCAAAGATGACCAAAATATTTTTTTACATTTTAACATGGATGAAATTGTTAAATTAGCGAAAGAAAACAAATGCCCTAAAGACGGTGAAAGGTGCGAAAGGATTAGACCAATACCACATGGAGAGAAGATATATTTGTACTGTGAGCACACGGGGCATTTACACTATATTGCCCCGTTAATGAGGTATGACTATGTTATAAATAACATAAGAGCAATGTTGTACCTTCTCCACTCGGGTTTGTTTGAAAAAGAGCAAATAATTTTATTGATATATGATGTTTTAGAATTAATAAAGACTGAGTCTACTGATGAGGAGTTTAAGAAAATAATAAGACATTCCCTAGAACAACTATTAGAGGCGATAAAGGAGTGACTGTTGTTCTCGGTTTTGAATTAATAGAAGCTAAGATCAGAGAGCTGACATACAAAGAGGCTTTATATATTCCACCAAGGTATATAGACTTTTTAGAGAAGTTTCTCTCTCAAGAGAAATTCACAGTCACCAACGTGTACTTACCAGAAACCAGAAAATTCATTATCAAGCATGTTCAAGCTGATGAGGGGTACGATTTTTATATAATCGCGTACCCATTTGAGGCTTGGATAATCAGAAATATAAAAGTAATATGGAGAGCTAAGGACAAGCTATACACATACGAAATTATAAGAGTGTTAGATTATTACATAAAGTACAAGTATAGTATCGAGAACCTAGCCGACCTCTGAGCCTGAAGCTTATTTGCTGCACAGACTTTATTCAGGCTCTTTCCGTACTTAAGAGGGTAAGACCCTTTTAACACCCAAAATGGGGTCATTTAGGAGCCACCCTAAAACCCCTGAATACTGAGACAAGGAGGGGTGGGGGCGTTCGGTTCGAGGAATGTTGTATTATAAGGGCATTTTGAAGGTGTTCGCTAACGCGGGGTTTAGCAAAATGCCCGTATAGTTCAAGCATTCGGTTAGAGGACATTTAATTTGAGCCGTAAATATTCGCTTACGCGGGGAGTAACGGCTCAGTCTTTTTTAAGAAACTTGGAGCTTGCAAGCTCCGCTCACATTGACAAGGATAAACTTAGGGCTTTGCCCTAAGAACCCAAGTTCGATTAAATGGGCAACTTCGATGAACTCTGTTTGGTCAATTGTGACCATG